>Ga0209972_10000396_pt1 | contig 42232 bp, 31 predicted proteins | sample NOAtaG_7_FD_187302 | JGI IMG/M metagenome (GOLD analysis project Ga0209972, IMG submission 187302) | Freshwater lake microbial communities from Lake Erie, under a cyanobacterial bloom - NOAA_Erie_Diel1S_2200h metaG (SPAdes) (version 2) | ecosystem: Environmental > Aquatic > Freshwater > Lake ...
TATATAGGCTAAAGGACAAACAACTAATTTTTGGTTCTCTACCATTTCATTTAACTGCTTGTGCTCTTTATCTTTTTCGCTGAATTGGCTACGGATGAATTTTAAATTATCCCACAATGGTTCCATATAAGGGTTCAACTTGCTATTCACATCACCGGGCAAGTAACCAATGTCTTTATTACTTAACGGAACTATTGGTCGCGCTAAATATATTTGATGATAATTTCTGCGTTGTTCTAAAGCACCCGCTAAGGATAATAAAGTTTTTCCGGTTCCTGCTACACCCTGTATGGTTACCAATTTAAGATCCGGATTCATGATCGCATCCAAAGCAAATGCTTGCTCGGCATTTTTTGGGATCACACCAAAGGCTGCTGATTTCACAACACGACTAAGTGTATTCTCTTCTTTGTTGTAACGTGCCAACACACTTTGATTTCCGTTTCTCAAAATGTAATAGTGGTTTGGAATGACTTGATTCTTTTTTAAAACATCATCTGCTTTGCAAAATCCATTATTATAAATACTGGTAATAGCATCTTGTTTTATTTTTTGTATTTCGCTGCGTCCGGTGTAAAGTTCATCAATGGTTTTTATTTTACCAGTTTCATAATCTTCTGCGTTTAAGGTCAACGATTTTGCTTTGATACGAAGATTGATATCCTTGGTAACTAAAACAACTTTGCGCGTAGGATTTTGTTCGGCTGTGTATAAAGCAGTATTTAAAATGCGATGATCAGCTTTTTTATCATCAAAAATGCGTTCGGCATTCACTTTGCTCGAAGTGTGCATTTCAATTTTAAATTTACCGCGGGTTGGACCATTAATGGATGTCCAATCTTGCAAGGTGTTATTACCGCTCAGCTGATCGATGTAGCGAATGAATTCACGTGCAGAATAATTTTTGGTGTCGTTACCCTTTTTAAAATTATCAAGTTCTTCCAGAACGGTGATGGGGATCACTACATCATGCTCTGCAAAATTTTTCAAGGCATTGTGGTCGTAAATAATAACTGAAGTATCAAGAACGAAAATTTTTGGTAGTTCTTTCCTGCTCGAGGATGATTTTTTAGTGGCCATATTTTAAAAAACGATTTGTACTAAATTAGAGCTAATTGAAAGCTTATTTGGTTGGTGAGTTTATATTAATAAACAGCAAATTGTTTATTTGTGCTGCATCTCAGGCCCAGTCCATTTTTCAACACTTTTCAACATCAAACCCGTGGTTCCATCAATCTATTACCTTTGTTTTTTTAAATCCCATGAGTCAGTCAAAATCAATAAAAAGCGCCTTAATATCAGTATATTACAAAGACAATCTAGAACCCATCATTAAAAAGCTTCATGCTCAAAATGTAAAGCTCTTTAGTACCGGCGGAACACTTTCCTTCATCCAGAAACTTGGCGTTCCTGTTACAGCCGTTGAATCACTCACCAATTATCCCGAAATTTTTGGGGGACGTGTAAAGACATTACATCCGGCTATCTTTGGTGGGATCCTTAACAGACGCGACAATCCAACTGATATACTCGAAAAAGAACAACATCATATTGGTGATATTGATCTTGTGATCGTTGATCTTTATCCTTTTGAAGAAACGGTAGCCTCGGGAGCTTCCGATACAGATATCATCGAAAAGATTGATATTGGCGGCATCTCTTTAATAAGAGCAGCTGCAAAAAATTTCAACGATGTGTTGATTGTTTCTACCCGAAATGATTATTCGGATCTTTTAAGTTTATTGGAAAGCAAGAACGGAAAAACTGATCTGGCCGACCGCAAACGCTTTGCAGCTAAGGCTTTCGCCACATCGTCGCATTACGATAGCGCTATTTTCAATTACTTTAATAAGACAGAAAAATTACCACAATTCAAACAAAGCATTCAAACCGGGCAAGTGCTGAGGTATGGCGAAAACCCGCATCAACAGGGCATTTTTTACGGAAATTTGGATGCGATGTTCACCAAACTCAACGGCAAAGAACTTTCGTATAATAACCTTTTGGATGTGGATGCAGCAGTTGCTTTAATTGGTGAGTTCAAAGATTCTGATCCCACATTTGCCATTTTAAAACACAACAATGCCTGCGGATTAGCTACTCGTCCAACGCTTTTACAAGCTTGGACAGATGCTTTGGCAGGAGATCCGGTATCTGCTTTTGGAGGTATATTGATCACCAATAAAGAAGTAGATGCTGAAACCGCTAAAGAAGTAACAAAATTGTTTTGCGAAGTGATCATTGCCCCATCTTATAATGCGCAAGCCCTAGAAATTTTAAAAAGTAAGCCTAATCGTATCATCCTAACTCAAAACGAAGTTGCATTACATCACCGTTCGTTCCGCACACTTTTAAATGGAATAATTGAGCAAGACAAAGACCTTAAAACTGAAACGGCAAAAGACCTTCAAACCGTTACTACCAAAGCGCCGAGCGCTTCGGAAGTGAGCGACCTTTTGTTTGCCAATAAACTGGTAAAACATACCAAATCAAACACTATTGTTTTAGCAAAGAACGGGGCATTATTGGCAAGTGGAACAGGGCAAACTTCCAGAGTGGATGCCCTGAAACAAGCTATAGCCAAGGCTCATAGCTTTAACTTCGATTTGAATGGTGCAGTAATGGCCAGCGATGCATTTTTTCCTTTTCCAGATTGTGTGGAGATAGCAAAAAATGCGGGCATCACCGCGGTTATTCAACCAGGAGGTTCCATAAAAGATAAAGACAGTATTGATTATTGCAACGCAAATGGAATGAGTATGGTGTTTACAGGAAATCGCCATTTCAAACACTAATCCAATTAGCGAGTTATTGAAATAGTGAATTGGTGAGTTAAGATTAATAATTAAAAAAGGGCATGGAGAATTTTGCAGAAGAGTTTAGAAATAGAACTAAAAAACTGGCGATAGATGTAATAAAGTACTGCAAAACACTACCAAAAACGGAAGAAGCCTACATCATAAAAAAGCAATTAATTCGTTCAGTAACTTCCGTGGCGGCCAACTACAGAGCGGTTTGTAGGGCAAGGTCGGATGCAGAATTTTTTTCAAAACTATGTATTGTAGTTGAAGAGGCAGATGAAACATTATTTTGGCTTGAAATGATAATAGGCGCCGAGATCATGGATGCAAAAGGGACCAACTTACTCCTAAAAGAGTCTGAAGAGATCCTAAAAATTGTTTCAAAATCAAGGAAGTCCTTCAAGGAAAATAAAAGTAAGTAACCGAAACTTTATTAACAAAATATAGTATAAAATTAAAGCAGATCACTAACTCACCAACTCACTAACTCACTATCTTTACATTATGGCGCTATTAGATTTTTTAACCCAAGATATTGCAATTGACTTAGGAACTGCTAACACTATCATTATTCATAATGATAAAGTTGTAGTTGATGAGCCAAGTATAGTGGCGGTTGATCGCACAACACAAAAAGTTATTGCCGTTGGTCGCGCCGCGCAAATGATGCACGGTAAAACACATGAGAATATAAAAACTATTCGTCCTTTAAAAGACGGAGTGATCGCCGATTTCCAGGCTGCTGAAGAAATGATCAAAGGAATGATCAAAATGATCAACCCCGGAAATAAATTCTTCAAACCATCTTTGCGAATGGTGATCTGTATTCCTTCCGGAATTACTGAAGTTGAGAAACGTGCGGTACGCGATAGCGCTGAACATGCCGGAGCAAAAGAAGTTTATATGATCCACGAACCAATGGCTGCTGCCATCGGTATGGGAATTGATGTGGAAGAACCCATGGGAAATATGATCATTGATATTGGTGGTGGTACTTCCGAAATTGCCGTTATTGCTTTGGGTGGAATTGTCTGTGATAAATCTACTCGTATAGCAGGTGATGATTTTAACGCGAACATTGAAGAATACATGCGTCGCCAGCACAATATTTTAATTGGTGAGCGAAGTGCCGAGCGTGTAAAAATTGAAGTAGGTGCCGCCATGACAGAGATCGATAATCCGCCTGCAGATTACGCTGTACAAGGGCGCGACCTAATGAGCGGGATCCCAAAAGAAGTTTATATCAGTTATGTAGAAATTGCACACTGTTTAGATAAATCCATTTCAAAGATTGAAGAAGCGATCTTAAATGCCTTAGAGATGACACCTCCTGAATTGGCAGCCGATATCTATCGCAAAGGAATTTTTATGGCAGGTGGAGGTTCACTTTTAAGAGGACTCGACAAACGCATCTCCATGAAAACAAAACTTCCCGTTCACGTGTGTGAAGATCCATTGAGAGCGGTTGCAAGAGGCACAGGAATTGCACTTAAAAATGTTCATAAATTCCCTTTCCTTATCAAGTAACACGCCCCCTTCCTTACTAGCTTTAAAACAATGTAGTCCGGGAAACTATTTTCCGGATTCGCCGTTTAATCATATACGTTTTAATAAGCTGAACCTTGCGTAACCTCTTAGCGTTTTTATATAGACATCATTTTATTTTTGTGTTCTTGTTGGCGCAACTCATTTGTTTTTGGATGATGATACGCGGAAAAAATTACCAAGGATCACAATTAATAAATTCTTCTAATGCAGTTGCTGCAAATATTTATGAAGCAGAAGCGAATACCAAAGAATATTTTTCGCTCAAGCAAGAAAATTTACGACTGGCCATTGAGAATAAGGAATTGAGAAATCACTTGAAGAGCAATTACTTTGCTTTTCCAACCCGCGAAATTAGAATTAACGATACCGTTTACAAATTGCAATATGAGTTCATTGATGCCAAGGTGGTGAATGCCTCAGTGAACAATCGCAACAATTACATTACCATTAACGCCGGCTCGGCACAAGGAGTTACGCGAGAAATGGGCGTGTATAATAGTTTAGGCATGATCGGGTTTGTAAGAGATGTGTCTGAGAATTTTGCCACCATCATCAGCGTTTTACATAAGGATTTTGCCGTGAATTGCAAATTGAAACGTGATGGAAGTTATGGTCCGCTTATTTGGGATGGAAAAGATTATCAATACTGTTTACTTACCGACATTCCAACGCACGCGAAAATAAAAAATGGCGATACAGTTGTATCAAGTTCATTATCCAGTTATTTCCCTGAAGGCATTATGGTTGGAACTATAGATAGTTACGAGCGTCGTCAGAACGAGCAATTTTATACGATCAAAGTAAAATTGAGCGCAGATCTTAAAAAACTGAATTATGTTTATGTGATCAAGAATAATTTAAAGAAGGAAAAAGATTCACTTGAAAGAACAACGCAAGCCATAAAATGACAGGGAAGATCATCATAAACTTAGTTCGCTTTATCATTCTGGTGCTGTTACAAGTGCTCATTGTGCGCAATATAAATTTTGGAACATACTTCATTATGTTACCTTATGTTCTTTTTATTTTAACTCTTCCATTCGAAACACCACGCTTATTGATCTTGGCGCTTTCATTTATATTGGGCATTACCATTGATCTTTTTTATAGCACTCCCGGTTTACACGCCTCCGCTTGTGTGTCGATGGGTTTTGCTCGGTATTATGTTTTAAAATTTGTTTCTCCTCGTGAAGGTTACGATGTGGTGGTGCAACCCACCATCGACGACATGGGTTTAGAATGGTATGTAAAATACGCGGGAGTATTGATCTTTGTTCATCACTTGTTGTTCTTTTATTTTGAAGTGTTTCGTTTTGATGAATTTTTCAGAACGCTATTACGAGTTATCTTAAGTAGCGTTGGAACATTTTTATTGGTATACCTTATTCAGTTTTTGTTTTACTCTAAACGCTATAAAAAATGAGTATTGTAAATTCACAATTAAGCGATAGAAAATATTTCATTGGAGGCTTTTTCATACTTATAGTGATCATCTATATCATTCGATTATTTTATATTCAGCTCATCGACGATCAATATAAAATAGGCGCCGATAATAATGCTCTTCGTAAACAAACCGAATACGCGGTGCGTGGGTATATTTATGATCGCAAAGGAAAATTATTGGTTTACAATGAGCCATCGTATGACCTTATGCTTGTTCCGCGCGAAACAAAAGGTTGCGACACGATGGGACTTTGTGAGATCTTGGAGATCACTAAAAAAGAATATCTAAGACGAATAAAAAAAGCGTGTCAACATCCAAACTCTCCGCGCAAGCAAAGCATCTTTGAAAAACAATTGTCGAAGGAGACCTACGCTGTTCTTCAAGAAAAATTATTTCGCTTCAAAGGTTTCTTTTTTCAGAAACGTTCTATCAGAAAATATCCCCGACCAATAGCAGCACATTTAATGGGTTATGTAGGTGAGGTAAGTAAAGAAAAAGCAGAAAAGGATACCTACTATAAAGAGGGCGATTACATTGGCAAATCGGGAATAGAAATGAGCTACGAAGAAGCGCTCCGAGGAAAAAAAGGAATCCAATACGAAATTACGGATGTGCACAATAAAACAGTAGGGCGATATATGAATGGAAAATTTGATACGCTTGCTGTTTCCGGAAAGCCATTATACTCTTCCATTGATGCCGAACTGCAAGAGTATGGCGAGAAATTGATGCGTGGAAAAAAAGGAGCCATTGTTGCTATTGAACCAAGCACCGGCGAAATTCTGTGTTTGATTTCCAGCCCTACATATGATCCTAACTCTTTAGTGAGTGGAAAGGAGCGTAACAAAAGTTTTGCAAGGATGTATGCCGATACCATTAATGTTCCATTATTCAATCGCGCATTAACTGCCATGTATCCTCCCGGATCTATTTTTAAATTGATAGATGCGCTCATTGCACAAAATGATGGACTCATCAATCGCAATACATCTTACCCTTGTCAAATGGGTTATCCTCCTATGGGTGGAAAACCAAAGTGCCATGCGCATGGGGGCGGAAAAAATTTAGTAGGTTCTATTGCCGCATCTTGTAATTCGTATTACAGTTATGTGTTCAGAGATATTGTTGACCAGCGTAAGTATCCAAATTTTATAGATGGCTATAATCATTGGCGCGATATGGTAAAAACATTTGGCCCCGGAACACGTTTAGGTACAGATCTACCGCATGATAAACCCGGTAACGTGCCAAGTGTAGAATATTACAATAAAGTATTTGGAAAAGGCGGATGGAGAAGTAATACGATTGTGTCCTTAGGTATTGGTCAGGCAGAGTTAACCCTAGTTCCTTTACAAATGGCAAACGTAGTGGCTATTATTGCCAACAAAGGATTTTATTATACGCCCCATTGTATTAAAGGCGTTGGGAAGGAAAAATATTTAGATCCAAAATTCAAACAAAAACATTTAGCAGCCGTGCAAAAGCAAGAATACTATGATATTGTAATAGAAGGAATGGAGAGTGCATTGTTACCGGGTGGAACGGCCTTTGCTTCGCGTTTAAAAGATATTGTTGTTTGCGGAAAAACAGGAACCGCACAAAACCCTCATGGGAAGGATCACGCGGTGTTTTTAGCCTTTGCACCAAAGGAAAATCCTAAAATTGCCATTGCGTGTTTGGTTGAGAATGCAGGTTTTGGTGGCGTGTGGAGCGCGCCAATTGTTACTTTACTAATGGAAAAATATTTAAAGGGTAAAACAGAAAGACCTGAATTGGAAAAGCGTATCATGGAAGCAAATCTAATTGACGGAAGTATAAAAGTGTTAGACAAATTGGATTAATGTTAAGTCGCGATCAAAATAGTTTATTTTATGGTGTTGACCGCACTACGATTTTACTATATGTAGTGATGGTATTATTTGGTTGGCTAAATATTTACGCCGCGGTTTATAATGAAGCGCACAGTAATATTTTTGATATATCGCAAAAGTACGGCAAGCAATTATTATGGATAGCCGGCGCGGCTATCATTGCATTTTCAGTATTGTTGATCGATGCTGATTTTTTTACGGCATTCTCTTATGTATTTTATGGTGTATTGATCATTGCAAACATTGCCGTGCGTTTTATTGGTCGCGAAGTAAAAGGATCTCACTCATGGTTTCGCTTTGGTGATTTTGGTATACAACCCGCGGAGTTCATCAAATTTTCCATGGCCCTGGCGCTCGCTAAGTTTTTAAGTAATCAGCAAATTGCCGTTAATACGCAATTTAGGTTGAGGTGGCGCGACCTTGTGAAGAATTACAAGAACACGTTTATTGCATTGGCCATTATTTTAGTTCCTCTGGTACTGGTAAAAAAGTTACAAGATGAAACAGGACTGGCGATTGTATTTGTTGCATTTTTTATTGTGTTGTATCGCGAAGGTTTATCAGTAGGTTTTTTAATGATAGGCATGCTGGTGGCTATTTTATTTGTGGTAGCCTTGGTGGTTGCTAATACAAGTTCAGTGTTGATCTCACTAGGTGTATTGGCAGTGCTTTCTTTTTTAATCATTCCACGCAACAAAAAAAATCTGTTAATGGTAGGTTTGGTTTATGTATTTGCTGCAGGTGTAGTGCTTGGTTCTAACTTTATTTATAAAAAACTCGAGCCACATCAAAAAGACAGGATAGATGTTTTACTTGGAAAGAAGACCGATTTAAAGGGTGTTGGCTACAATGTTGACCAATCATTGAAAGCAATAGGCTCCGGAGGATTTTTTGGCAAAGGCTATTTAGAGGGTACACAAACCAAATACGATTTTGTACCCGAACAAGAAACCGATTTTATTTTTTGTACGGTAGGAGAAGAGTGGGGCTTTTTTGGAAGTACCATGGTAGTTTTCTTACAACTCTTTTTGATCTTGCGTGTTATATTTCTCGCCGAACGTCAACGTTCCTCGTTTAGCCGTATTTATGGATACGGTGTTGCAAGTATTTTATTTTTTCACTTAGCAGTAAACATTGGCATGACCATTGGCCTCATGCCCGTAATTGGAATTCCTTTACCGTTCTTTAGTTATGGAGGCTCTTCGCTCTGGAGTTTTACTATACTTCTGTTTATTTTTATTAAACTGGATGCCAATAGGCTTTTGATCCTTCGTTAATTTTTTATGAGTTCCCAACGTGAGGGATTGTAGCGGAAATCCTTTTTGACTTTTTCAGGCAAAAAGATTGCAGCGAAAAGCCCGACCCCGCTTAGATAATTAGAGAGGCGGGGGCACGCCCAAATTATCTTTAAACTGCGAATTCCTACCAAATTACTAGTATATTTGCAGTATGCTTCCTAAAAAGACCAAATACGCCATAAAAGCGCTTACTGCTTTAGCAAAAGTGTATTATGATAAAAAGCCCTTGCGCATCTCGCAAATTTCGGAAACAGAAAAAATCCCGCGTAAATTTTTAGAGGCTATTCTATTAGAATTACGTCATCAAGGATTTGTAGGTAGTAAAATGGGTGTAACCGGAGGGTATTATTTAACAAAACATCCCGAAGAGATCATGTTGAGTCACATTATTCGCGCAACCGGTGGGCCCATTGCGCTTTTGCCTTGTGTGAGTTTAAATTTTTACGAAACCTGCGAGGAATGTCCACACGAAAATTTATGTGCCTTAAGAGATGTTGTGTTGGAGGTGCGCGAAGCAAGTTTGAAGATACTTTCAAAAACTAGCCTAACGGATCTTATTTTAAGAGAGAAAAAGCTTGCAAGAAACGTGAAAAAGTAGCTTTGAAAATGCTATCATAACAGATTTTAGGGACATTATAATTTTGGGGGGCTTAATATAAACCAGTAACTTTACGGTCTCGGTAAAATGCCGAGAATAGCACCTACAAACGTATGTACATTTTAATTTTCTTTCTTTCGCACTGGTTCCTTTCACTTTTTTCTCAAACCTTTTTTTTGCATCGTTATGGTGCGCACAAAATGTTTAGCATGAATCATTTTTGGGAGCGCTTTTTTTATTTCTTTACGTTTATAACACAAGGCTCTTCCTTTTTAAATCCTAGGGCTTACGCAATTTTGCACCGCATGCATCATGCGTATAGTGATACCGAAAAAGATCCGCATTCGCCTATGTTCTTTAAAGATATTTGGCACATGACCATGCATACGAAGGATATCTATTTGAACTATGCAAAATTTAATATAGAGCCCGAAGAACAGTTTAGAGGGGGATATCCCGAATGGAAACTTCTTGATAAGATCAGCGACAGTTGGTTTGTAAGATTAGCTTTTGTGGCTTTGTATATTTTATTCTATGTTCAATTCGCTACCTCATGGTGGATGTTCCTATTATTACCAATTCATTTTTTTATGGGACCTGTTCATGGAGCGATCGTAAATTGGTGCGGACATAAGTATGGTTACTCGAATTTTGATAATCATGATCATAGTAGGAACACTTTACCAGTAGATTTTATTATGATGGGAGAACTATTTCAAAATAACCATCATAAATTACCTGATGATGTAAATTTTGCTCAGAAAAAATTTGAACTAGACCCAAGTTATATTATTATTCGCGCGCTCGATTTTTTAAAGATCATTCACTTAAAAAAAGTATAAAAGGTATGATGAGTAATTATGTATCAATTCCTCTGATCTCTCTTGCAGCTGTTTGTTTTATTATGGTGATTATTTTTCTTTGGGCCAAAGCTATAAAGAACAATGGCATCGTAGATATTTTTTGGGCTTTAAATTTTTTAGTGATAGCCTTTATTATTTGGTTATTGGCCGATGGATATGATCCTCGAAAGAACGTGGTGTGTTTACTTGCAGCCTTATGGAGTTTGCGATTAGGTGCCTATTTAACCGTTCGTGTTGGCTCACATATTAAGGAAGAAGAAGGCCGGTATAAACAATTACGTGAAGAGTGGAACGAAACTAAATTCTTTTTCTTTTTTCAAATGCAGGCTGTTTCTAATGTGATGTTATCAATACCCTTTTTTATCATTGCTTTAAATCCTGAACCGCACATGAGCATGATCGAGTATATTGGCGCCGGCTTATGGTGTTTAAGTATTGTTGGCGAAGGATTATCAGATTGGCAATTGGCGAATTTTAAAAAAGATCCTGCTAATAAAGGAAAAGTATGCCAGTATGGTTTATGGAATTATTCGCGCCACCCTAATTATTTTTTCCAATTCATGATCTGGGTTTCGGTATTCATATTTGCTTTGCCAAGTCCTTATGGCTATTTAGCATTGATCTGTCCATTATCTATTGGCTATTTGATTTTTAAAGTCACCGGAATTCCAATTACAGAAGAGCAAGCTGTGCGCAGTAAAGGCGATGCCTATAAAGAGTATCAACGAACAACCAGCTCATTTGTTCCGTGGTTCAAAAAAGCCTGATCAATTTCAACCATGTTTTACGATAAACTTTTAGAACAAAATAAAATTCCTGATTCTTTACTAAGAATTGGAATTCGTCGTTTATTAAAACAACGATTGCGCGACGAGAAAAAAGAAAATGCCGAATTGCAACAATCGCATTTAATGAGTTTGATCGAAGAACTGAAAGCATCTCACATTGCTATTGAAACCCAAGCGGCCAACGAGCAACATTACGAAGTACCAACGGAATTTTACAAATACTGCTTAGGAAAGCATTTAAAATACAGCAGTGGCTATTGGAAAGAAGGCGTCACAGATATTGACACTTCTGAAAGAGACATGTTAGAGATAACCTGTGAACGTGCAGAGTTAAAAGACGGACAAGATGTATTAGAATTAGGTTGCGGTTGGGGATCTTTATCCTTGTTTATGGCGGCAAAATTCCCAAAAAGTAAATTCACGGTTGTATCTAACTCACGCACTCAAAAAATTTACATTGATGAACAGGCAAAGCAAAGGGGAATCACCAATCTTACTGTATTAACTATCAATATCAATAATTTTACTATCGATCAAACTTTTGACAGAGTAGTATCAGTAGAAATGTTCGAGCATATGCGTAATTATCAAAAGCTGTTGCATAAGGTGAGTTCTGTGTTGAAGCCGGGAGGAAAATTATTCGTACATATTTTTACGCATAAAGAATACGCTTACAAGTTTGAAGTAAAGGATGAAACCGATTGGATGAGTAAATATTTTTTTACCGGAGGCATCATGCCAAGCGATCATTTGTTGTTGTATTTCAACGAGCATTTAAGTATTGAGCATCATTGGCATGTGAATGGTATGCATTATAGTAAAACCTCGGAAGCCTGGTTGCAAAATATGGATGCCAACAAACAACACATTATGCCTTTGTTTGAAAACACCTATGGAAAAGAGCAAGCATTGAAATGGTGGGTGTATTGGAGAATATTTTATATGGCTTGTGCCGAATTATGGGGATACAATAAAGGAGAAGAATGGATCGTAAGTCATTATTTATTTATTAAGAAGTAATTATGGAAAAACTGGCCATCATTGGTACAGGAATTGCGGGAATGGGTTGTGCGCATTTATTGCAGCACAAATACGATATTACTTTATTTGAGCAAAATAATTATGTGGGCGGACATACCAATACGGTTTCGGTAGAGGAAGATGGACATTTAGTTCACATGGATACAGGCTTCATGGTCTTTAATTTTGAGACCTATCCTAATCTTTGTAAGTTGTTTGATGAGATCAAAGCTCCAATAAAAAAAACGGATATGTCGTTCAGCGTGCAACACATTCCTACAGGTTTGGAATATTGTGGTAGTGGGTTAAATGGTTTGTTCGCCCAAAGAAAAAATATATTCAACACAAGGTATATTAAAATGCTTACGCAAATTACACGCTTTAATAAGATCAGCATTGAGATATTGAATGACGAACGTTATCGAGATCATACCTTAAGGCAATACATTGATGAATTTGGTTTTGGGGAAGACATGCTTTGGAAATATCTGATTCCAATGAGTTCTGCGGTTTGGAGCACACCTATGGAGAAAATGTTGGATTTTCCGGTGATTACACTCATTCGTTTTTTTAAGAATCATGGATTTTTGGGTTTGAATACACAACATCAATGGTACACCTTAGAAAATGGATCTCAGTCGTATAAAGAAATTTTGATCAAACCATTTAAAGACAGAATACACCTCAATAAAAAAGTCATTGGCTTAACACGCGAGAATAGTGGAGTTAATTTAAAATTCAAAGATGGAACCAGTGCAAGCTTTGATAAAGTGATATGCGCTTCGCATGGCGATCAAACGCTTTCATTTTTAAGCGATGCTTCTGCTTTAGAAAAGCAATTGCTTACCCCATTTAAATACGAGAAGAATATAGCAACGGTTCATACAGATGAAAATGTGATGCCAAAAACAAAATTAACTTGGAGCAGTTGGAATTATCGTATTGAACAAAGAAATGGTAAATTGTTGCCAACCACTATTTATTGGATGAATAGTTTACAAGGCGTTTCAAAAAAGAAGAATTATTTTGTTTCGATCAATGCTTTGGAAGGAACTGTAGAGAAAAACAAGATCATTAAGGAAATTGAGTACGAACATCCTTTATTTGATGTAGAAGCGATGAAAGCTCAAGATAAATTACAAGAATTGAATAAAACCGGACCTGTTTATTTTTGTGGAAGCTATTTTAAGTACGGATTTCATGAGGATGCCTATGCCAGTGCGGTTGAATTGTGTAAGGGGCTTTAGAGGCAGAAACCGCAAAGCGTTCTGCGAACTACGCTAAGTTTTGCGCAAAGTACGCAAAGAATCAAAAACCGCAGAATTAGTAAGAAGGCAAAGAAGCTACGCTTTTTGCAAAGAATGGAAGCTTATCGAACTCTCTTTGCCAGACCAAAGGTCTTTGCCTTCTTTTGAGTAATGGTGATAAAACCTGACTGCCGTCAGGCAGGCTTAGCGTTCTTTGCGCCTTCTTTGCGAATGCGAAAGCATCTTTGCGGTTTCTGCCTTTAAAATGTCTTATCTTTGAAGAAATGAATTCTTGTTTATATAAAGCTGTAGTAATGCATAATAGGCTGTCTCCAAAACAGCATAAGTTCCATTACAAGGTATTCATGTTCTATATTGATCTGGATGAGATAGATCAGCTGAAAAAATTCTTTCTCATTAGTCACAATACATTCAATTTTTTTAGTTACAAAGAAAAAGAACATTTGCGTTTGCCTATCAACAAGCCTGACGAATCAAAAAGCACAAAGGAACACATCATTAATTATTTGTCTCAAAATGGAATTACGCAACCTATTGGAAAAATAATGTTGCTTACTAATTTGAACGTATTGGGTTACAATTTCAATCCTGTTTCGTTTTATTATTGTTATGATAAGAACGATCAACCTTTATGTTGCGTAGCCGAGGTAAGCAATACGTTTCGAGAAATGAAACCCTTTTTTATGGGAAGGGAACAGTTACACGATGGTGCATTTAAATTAAATACTACTAAACACTTTTACGTTTCTCCATTCATTGACCATGATGCCAATTTTGATTTTGATCTTGATATACCCGGAGAAAAATTGAATATTCGCATTGATGATCATAAAAACGGCAAACGTTTTTTTATTAGCACACTAACTGGTGTTAAAAAACCCTTAACAAATACAAATTTGTTTTGGTATGCAATTCGTTTTCCCTTAATTCCACTTTGGATAATGACGCTTATTCACTGGAATGCTTTGCTGTTGTGGCTCAAGAAGATACGTTACTATAAAAAAGCAGAATTTCCGGAGCTTCAGAAAGACGTGTTTAATAAAACCGAAACTTAATTTATTCGTATATTTAGCGAAGAATAGAACATGTCAATAGCCGTAATTTCCCAAGCAAAACGTCCATTTTATGAAAAGCTCATCGTAAGCATGCTTTCTAAGATGGATAAAGGTACTTTGAATATCATTATGCCTGGTGGAGAGCAAATTCAATTGGGCGATGGAACTGGAAATGTAGTGGCAAATGTTACTGTTAATAGATCAAGTTTTTTTAAGCGCTGTGTGCTTTATGGCGACATTGGTTTTGGTGAAGCTTACGTAGATGGAGATTGGGATACAGATAATATCACCAATGTTATCAAGTGGTTTTTAATTAATGTAGATAATGCACCAACGGTATCCGGAAGTTCAAAACGTTCAGTGTTATTAAATATATTAAAGTCCTTTAATGTTATTTATCATTCAAAACGTCATAATAATTTAAAAGGTTCTCGTAAGAATATTTCAGCGCATTATGATCTTCACAATGATTTTTTTGCAACCTTCTTAGATCCTACTATGACTTATTCAGGCGCTTATTTTAAAGAAGAAGGTATGACTTTAGAGCAAGGGCAATTAATGAAATATGATCGTTTGTGTAAGCAATTGAAATTAAAACCGGAGGATCATGTGTTGGAAATTGGTAGCGGTTGGGGGGGTAATGCCATTTATATGGCAAAGAATTATGGATGTAAGGTTACGAGTGTTACCATATCGGAAGAGCAATTTAAATTAGCAAAGGAACTTGTTGTAAAGGAGAATTTAGAACATAAAGTAGAAATTATAATTAAGGATTACAGAAAATTAGAAGGTAAATTTGATAAGATAGTTTCGGTAGAGATGTTGGAAGCAGTAGGAGCAAATTACTATGAAACCTATTTCAGAAAATGCCATGAGCTTTTAAAGAAGAATGGAATTTTAGCGCTGCAAGTTATTACTTGTCCTGATTCACGTTTTGAAAGTTTAAAGAGTGGAGTGGATTGGATCCAAAAACATATTTTTCCGGGCTCTTTGCTTCCATCAGTAGCCGAAATTAATAAGGCTATAAATAATACAGGTGATCTTACATTAGTAGATCTTAAAGATCTTGGTTTAGATTACGGAAAAACATTAGCTATGTGGCGCGATCAATTCAACGCAAACCTTCCTCAAATAAGTAAATTGGGTTTTGACAATGCCTTCGTAAGAAAATGGAATTACTACTTGTGTTATTGCGAAGCCGCGTTTGCAATGCGTAATATAAATGTATTGCAAATGGTGTATTCAAGGCCGAATAATACTGTTCGATAATAAGAGGCAGAAACCGCAAAGGCATCTACGATGCAACGCTAAGAAGGCGCGAAGTTCGCGAAGTTAATTAATTGATCTTCGATCCATTTTTTTGTTGGTGTCGAAGGCAAAGTGCGCAAAGTTCATGTCGAACTTCGTTCGACCGCGGTAATAGCGGTTAGTATTTTGCGAAACCATAGGTCTTAGCCTCCTTTCAACTACTGGTGATAAAACTTTGCGCTCTTTGCGCCTCCTTTGCGAATGCGAAAGCATCTTTGCGGTTTCTGCCTCTAATTTTTGATTTCCTTAAATCGTGTAAATATTATCACCGCTAAAAGGCATAATCCAAAACCAAGAATTCCATTCAATCTAATTCCTAGATCATTCCCCACATCTTTTCCGTAAATAAGTAACATGGCAAATAAAGCTATACCAAATGTTTGAGCTACTTTCACAAAAAAGTAACGCACAGCAAAGTAAATGGCTTCTTTGTTTTGCCCCGTGTCTTTACTGTCTTTTTCAATGATCTCCGCTAAAATAGCATTAGGTAAAATATTCAAAGAGGCCAAAGGAATTGCAGCCAAAGCAATAAGCGTATAGATCTGAACTTTGGCGTCAATATCAGATTTGCCAAGGAAAAATATGCCCAAGAAAATAAAACCAAGTAATGTCAACGAGAAAAGAACGATGCGTTTCTTACCGATCTTATTTGCGAAATAAGTGGTAATAGGATAAAAGATAAACGACACTAAAACCATGGTCATCATTAAAGTATTACCTACGTTTTCGGGCAATTGAAGTAATACCGTAACAAAATACATTAATCCCGAGGTAATAATTGTTACTGAAATGAAATATGAAAAATCGGCAACTACAAACAAAAGAAAATTCATATTCTTTAAAGTTTGTTTTAAAGCAGTTTTTAGTGGGATAGAACTTGGATGAGAAGTGCAATATTTTTTTTCATCAATAAAAAAAGCCGTGATCAACAGAAATAACCCTGCTAATAAAGCCATAATTAAAATGGTAATTTCTAAGGCTGTGATCTTCGAGGCAACACCAAAACTGTTTTGTATAACATCAGTTAAATTAAATGCGTTTGAAGCAATGCCAATTCCAAAAACATAGCCTATGGATTGCCATGTAGCAAGTTTTACTTTTTCATCCGCTGTTTTGGCTAGTTCGGGTAATAGCGCATTATACGGAATGATATAACTCGTTGAAGCCACGTAAAAAAGTACCAGCGTAACAACTAGCCAAATTATATTCGCAGTGCTTTCTGCTTGATGCAAAGGATAGAATACCAAAAAACAAAATACAACAGAGGGAATTATCGCCAGTTTCATAATAGGCGTTCGTCTTCCTTTGGGATTATTGCTTCTGTCACTAAATTGTGCAATAAATGGGTCGTAAATAGCATCTACCAATCTGCCGCCGGCAGTAATTAAAGCAACGGCATTAAAGATCCCAAGTATGGTTACCTGGCTGATCAATGCAGGCAAACCACTTGTTGCCGGAGGTAAATACAAGTAAACTAAAATTACACTGATCAAATTCACCAAAATACTCCATCCCATCATTCCAAAAGAATAGAGGATCATGATCTTTAATGGTAATTTGGGCGCCGAAGAACTCATAAAGGCTAAGATACGGATAATAAGAACCCTTCGAAATTCAAAAAATCGCAGCCTTTAAAAATATAAGAAATCCAGCAATGACGGGCTCTATATGTCATAAATATCTATTACGCCGATAGGAGATATAGAAAATAGTTGTGCAATTGCTTGACAGATTCATTTTGCTGTTGTTAATTTGCAGTCACTATGATAGGTGTTGCATTAAATATCGAATTATCTAAACATAACATGTGTTGCAAGATGTGTTATCCTAAACGGATGTGGTAATGATATTTTATTCATTTGAGAGCCCTTCCGTTTCCACGAGAAGGGCTTTTTAATTTAACGCAAATAAAAAATAATATGCAAAGTTTTAGAACAGAATTAGAATTAATAGATCACTCCACCAAAGCACTGGTTGAAAAAGACATTATTGATCTTGATAAAAAGATACGCGAATTTCGTGAAGGAAAAATTCATGTAGAAAAATTCAGGAGCTTACGTTTAGCACGTGGCGTATATGGTCAGCGTCAGCAAGGCGTGCAAATGATCCGTATTAAATTACCATTTGGAAAAGTGAGCACAAAGCAATTGTTACGTATTGCTGATATTAGTGATGAGTATTCAAATGGAAATCTGCATTTAACAACACGTCAGGATATACAAATTCACCATGTGAGTTTAGATAGAACTCCTGAATTGTGGGCAAAGTTAGAGCAGGATGATATTACCTTACGAGAAGCTTGTGGAAATACAGTTAGAAACATTACGGCATCGCCTGAGGCAGGAATTGATCCTAACGAACCTTTTGATGTTTCCCCTTATGCGTATGCTTTATTCAAATATTTTTTACGTAAACCTTTCGGACAAGAATTGGGAAGAAAAATAAAAATTGCTTTTTCAAATAACGATAAGGATACCGCTTTTACATATATCCACGACTTTGGCTTTATTCCAAAATTAAATGAGAATAATGAAAGAGGATTTAAAGTATTAGTAGGCGGAGGATTAGGAGCTCAACCATTTTTGGCACAAACGGCTCATGAATTTTTGCCAGAGAATAAATTAATTCCATTTGTTGAAGCAAGTATTCGTGTGTTCGATCGCTATGGAGAAAGAGTGAGTCGCCACAAAGCAAGGATAAAATATTTGATCAATAAAATAGGAATTGCAGAGTTTTTAAAATTAACTAGTGAGGAAGAAAAAGCTGTATTATTTAAAACGGTTGAGATAGATACCGATACCATTGTAAGCACGCCGGTATTAAAAAATAAATTACCAAAAGTTACGCCTGTCATCAATGAAAAGAAATATGAGCAATGGCTAAAGACAAATACCTTCGAGCAGAAACAGCAAGGGTATTATGGTGTTTATGTAAAGATCGTGCTTGGAAATATTTCTTCGGAGAAGACCAGAAAGTTTGTTGATGTGGCAAGAAAGTATACGGATGCAGAGGATATTCGCTTAACGATCAACCAGGGCTTTTTATTGAAGCAAGTTGGTTTTGAAGAATTACCATTTTTGTTTGCAGAATTATCAGAACTTGAGCTTGCAAGTCCGGGTTTTGATTCGGTAGGAGATATTACAGCTTGTCCGGGAACCGACACTTGTAATTTAGCAATTTCAAACAGTACTCATATTTCGGTGGAATTGGAAAAAGTTATTTATGCAGAGTATCCCGAATTGATCTACAACCATGATATCAAAATAAAAATTAGCGGCTGTATGAATTCGTGTGGACAACATGGCTTAGCACAAATTGGATTCCATGGAAGTTCATTTAAAGTTGGAACAAACGTTGTGCCGGCATTACAAGTGTTGTTAGGTGGTGGAACAAAAGGGAATGGCGAAGGAAGAATTGCCGAAAAAGTAATTAAGGTGGCAAGTAAACGAGCGCCTGATGTTTTAAGAACATTATTTGATGATTTTGAAAAAGGAGCAGTGGAAGGTGAATATTTTAATTCCTATTACGATCGAAAAGGGAAAGATCATTTTTATCAATTATTGAAACCAATTGGCGATAATTCAAATTTAACTGAGAACGAATATTTTGACTGGGGCTCAGAAGAAAAATTTAAAACGGAAATTGGGGTGGGAGAATGTGCCGGCGTAATTATTGACTTGGTGCAAACATTATTTTTTGAAGCAGATGAAAAATTAGCATGGAGCGCCGAAGCTTACGATAACAAACAATTTGGTGATAGCATTTATTACAGTTATGCTTCTTTTATTCATGCAGCTAAAGGTTTGTTATTGAATAAAGGTGTTCATGTAAATACGCATCATACGTTGATCGCTGATTTTGATAAGCATTTTGTAGAGACCGGTGAATTTAATGCATTCAAGGAATTGGTGTTGCAAATAAACAAGAACGAACCAACAGAAGAATTCTCCATAAAGTATTTTAACGAGGCTAAGCACTTTGTAGAAGCTGTTAAACTATTCAGAGAAAAAAGGAAAACAGAAGTATTACAGGAAGCAAAATGAAAAAGGATTACATCTATATAAAATACGAGTATTGTTGTTGCTGTTGTATGATAATGAACAGCTCGGTGTGATCTTTTTCTCCTGTCACCCTGAGCGTGAAGCAATCCCCCTCCTGAGGGGGTGGCATCCCGACCGAAGCGTCGGGAGACGGGGGAGGAAAAAATAAAAAACCATTAAAAACATAATGAAGCAGAACATAGTTCGCTTCATTACAAAAAAGACAACAATGAAAAAAGAAATATATCCAAAATTAACTATAGTAGGCGCCGGACCCGGCGATCCTGAATTAATAACCGTAAAAGCTATTAATGCTTTAAGCGAAGCTGATGTGATCTTATACGATGCATTGGTAAATAAAGAATTATTAAAATACGCGCCTTTAGATACCTTAAAGATCTATGTAGGTAAACGCAGCAATAAACACGAGTATACGCAAGAACAAATAAACAATTTAATTGTTGATCTGGCTTTTACGCACGGAAGAGTTGTTCGTTTAAAAGGCGGCGATCCATTTGTATTTGGCAGAGGAAGTGAAGAAATTGCACATGCTGATGCATTTAATATTGAAACAGCCATTGTACCGGGAATTTCTAGTTCTATTGGTGTTCCGGGCGCAAGCGGAATTCCGGTAACTCATCGCGGCATTAGCGAAAGCTTTTGGGTAATTACAGCCACCAAACAAAATGGTCAATTATCGAATGATATTTACGATGCTGCAAAAAGTAATGCCACCGTGGTTATCTTAATGGGCTTATCAAAACTGCAACAGATCACCGAAGCATTTAAAGCCAATGGAAAATCACAAACGCCAATTGCGGTAATTCAAAACGGAACTTTAGCAACCGAAAATGTAGCTATAGGGAGTATTGAAACGATCGTAGAAGAAGTGAAAGATCAAAACATCAAATCTCCGGCAATTATTGTGATCGGTGATGTGGTTAAATTCCACAGGTATTATGATGTTTTATCGCAAGAGCAAAGTTATCTTATTGATGGGGGGGCGATTGTATGAAAAATTTATCATTCGTAATTCTCTTATTAGGGGTTAGTATTCTAAGATCACAAACTATTGGAGGTTTAGAAACTTCAACAATTCAAGTTTCGGGATCTGTAAAGGATCAGGATAAACTTCCTGTGATTGGCGCATCAGTTTATTTAAAAGGCAATAAGGTATTTTCTTTAACTGATTCATCGGGAAAATTTAGCTTGATTGCCCCAACAAATCAACTAATAACATTACATATTTATTATGTTGGCTACACAAAATTGGTGAAAGAATTAAAAAGTAGCGAAGATATTAAGCTAGAGTTCACTCTTGAATTGGATAATAGTTTAGGAGAAGTACAAGTTGTAACTGCACGTCGTAGAGAAGAAGCTGTTCAGGAAATTCCTATTCCTTTAACTGTAATAAGTGGAAATAAAGTTGAGGATATTGGCGCGTTTAATGTGAACAGAGTTAAAGAATTAATTCCTTCTGTACAACTTTACTCCTCAAATCCACGAAATACTACATTGAATATACGCGGACTCGGATCCACGTTTGGTTTAACTAATGATGGAATTGATCCGGGAGTTGGATTTTACATAGATGGTGTTTACTATTCTAGGCCTGCTGCAACAACACTTGATTTTATAGATATAGAGAGAATAGAAGTATTGCGAGGCCCTCAGGGAGCGTTGTTTGGAAAAAATACAACGGCAGGAACATTTAATATTACAACACGAAAACCGACCTTTAATACAGAAGGCGCTACCGAGATCAGTTATGGAAATTTTCAATATCTCCAAGCTAAAGCAACTGTTTCAAGTGGTTTGTCTAAAACTATAGCCACGCGCTTATCTTTTACAGGAACTTATCGTGATGGATTAATTAATAATGTGAGAACAGGCGGTAAAACTAATACGCTAAATAATCAAGGTGTTAGAGCGCAAATATTATTTGCACCAAATGATAATTTAAATGTTGTTCTTTCTGCAAATTACACCGTTCAAAAACCTGATGGCTATGCGCAAGCGGTTGCAGGAGTGGTTAAAACAGAACGCGCTGCTTATAGACAGTTCGATCAGATCGCAAAAGATCTCAATTACACATTGCCTACTACTAACGCTTTTGATAGAAAAATTGATCATGATAGTCCATGGAGATCATATCAAGATTTAGGAAGTGTTTCGCTTAATGTTGATTATAAAATTGGAAAAGGCACTTTAACTTCAACTTCAGCGTGGGCTTTTTGGAATTGGGATCCATCTAATGATAGAGATTTTACGGGGCTACAAGCACTTAGCTTGTCTCAAAATCCTTCAAAACAAATACAGCTAAGTCAGGAAATAAGATACGCAGGACAAATAAACAAAAAACTGAGCGGAGTTCTGGGATTGTACGCAATTGATCAAAGTGTTACAATAACAGGCACAGAGGAATCAGGAAAGGACCAATGGAGATTTTCGCAAAGCACTACTAGTAACTTATGGAAAACACCGGGTCTTCTTGATGGTTATGGAATTAGAACCAACGGAAAGATAGAATCTTTTAGTGCTGCCGCATTTGGTCAACTAGATTGGAATATTTTTAAAGGTTTACATCTTTTGCCAGGCTTAAGATATAATTTTGATGAGAAGATAGCAACGTACGATAGAAAAACCTATGGTGGATTAGCAACTAACGATCCTCAATTGCTAAACATTAAGCGCACAGTGTTTCGCGATCAATATTATCACAAAGGTATAGGTAACACAAACGTATCGGGCAATCTTACGCTTTCTTATAAATTTTCTAATAGGTTAACTCTATTTACAACGTATTCAAAAGGGTTTAAACCCATTGGTGTGAATGTGGCAGGATTACCAACCTTACCTAATGGTGATCCTGACTTGGACTTGGCTATTATTAAACCGGAGGAAGTTTCGCATTACGAATTTGGAATTAAGTCTGCACCAATCAGGCGTTCAACTTTGAATCTCACAATTTTTAATACAGAAATAGCAAACTATCAAACAAATGTTCAATCACCTGAATTAGGAGTAAACCGGGGATATTTAGCAAATGCTGAGAAAGTTAGAGTGCGTGGGATTGAGTTGGAGGGAGGTTTAGCGGTAAAAAGACACCTCTCACTTTTTTTTAGCGGGTCATATACCGATGGAAAGTATGTGAAGTTCCAAAATGCACCTCTGCCATTGGAGGAAACAGGGAAAACGGTAGACAATAAACAAGTTGCCTTTAAAGATATCTCAGGTCAGAAACTTCCTGGCATTTCTGAATGGTCAGGTTCGTTTGGTGCCGAAATTTCTAAAGAAGGAAAAGTTCTTGCTAATGAAGGAAGATTTTATTTTTCAATGGAAACATCTTACCGTAGTGATTTTTCATCAAGCCCTACCCCTTCTCAGTATTTAAATATAGACGCGTATTATTTATTGAATGCGCGCGTTGGATTCAGAACAACAAAAGGAATTTCATTTGTAATTTGGGGAAGAAACATTCTTAATACCAACTACTACGAGCAACTATTGCCAGCAGGAGGAAATGCAGGACATTATGGTGCTGTGTTGGGCGATCAGAGAACGATAGGTTTAACTTTAAAATATAGTTTTTAGAGTTTAATGTGCGACGGAAAATAATTGAGCTATAATGCAACAAGATAAAGATACTATTAGTAACAAATTATTCCCTGTTTTCTTAAAACTAGAGAACTTTCATGTGCTCATTGTAGGTGGAGGTAAAGTTGGTTTGGAGAAGATCACCGCTATTTTAAATAATAGTCCTTTAACTGAGGTTACATTAATTGCAACTCATATATCTGATGAAATAAAAAAACTGGCTGAAGAAAAAGATAATATTGTTTTGAACGAACGTTCATTTAGAGAAGACGATCTAGATGACAAAGAATTAGTAATCGTCGCTGTAAACAATAAGCAAACGAGTATTGAAATAAAGCAATTGGCCCAGCTCCGCGGATTATTGACCAATGTAGCCGACACTCCGGAACAATGTGATTTTTATCTTGGCTCAATTGTTCAAAAAGGACAAATTAAAATTGCGATTTCAACAAATGGAAAGTCACCAACGCTCGCCAAGCGAATACGCGAAACATTTGAGGAATCCTTTCCCGAAAATATAAACGAATCGGTTGAGAGTTTAACCGAAGTACGAAAATACTTAAGTGGCGATTTTTCTGAGAAGGTAGATCAACTCAATAAAATTACAGCTGTTTTGTCAAAAGAAGGGTTACAAGTTAAACCAAAGATCAGTAAGCAGCGTTTATGGATCTATGGCTTCTCAATTCCTTCTCTATTGATATTGGGATATTTGTTTTGTTATTTTCTTCCACCTGATGTTATTGGTGGACTGTCAACTCAGATCGCACAAAACATTGATTCATCTATTTTCCTTTATATTCTTGCGGGATTTACGGCGCAAATGATCGATGGCGCATTAGGAATGGCTTATGGTGTTACGGCTACAACATTTTTGTTGTCGTTTGGTATTACCCCAGCTGCATCAAGTGCAAGTGTGCATGCCTCCGAAGTTTTTACAAGTGGTGTTTCTGGTTTGATGCATTTGAAGTTTGGAAATGTAAATAACAAACTCTTTAAAAAGTTATTGATACCAGGTGTTATTGGTGCAATTCTCGGCGCTTACATTCTTTCTTCCTTTGAGCAATACAATTATATTATAAAACCACTTGTTTCTATTTATACATTAATTCTTGGAGTGATCATTGTTTTTAAAGCGCTAAAAAAGGATGCGATCCGTCAAAAAATTAAACGAATTTTCCCACTAGCAATGGCTGGTGGTTTTTTGGATTCTATAGGTGGTGGTGGCTGGGGCCCAATTGTTTCTTCAACACTAATTGCAAGAGGTAGAAATCCGCGATACACTATCGGTTCGGTTAATCTTGCCGAATTTTTTATTGCGCTAGCCAGCTCACTCACTTTTGTTACATTAATTGGTTTAACGCACTGGGCAATTATTATTGGTTTGATAATTGGGGGATGCATTGCAGCACCAATTGCAGCATACCTTGCAAATAAGATCCCAACAAAAGCTATCATGCTCCTAGTAGGAATTGTAGTAATTATTTTAAGTTTAAAACGAATATTATTTTAATATGATCACAACAGATATCGCCGTTATAGGTGCAGGGCCAGTAGCATTGTTCGCCATTTTTGAAGCAGGACTTTTAAAAATGCGTTGTCATTTAATTGATTATTTGCCGCAAGCAGGTGGTCAGCTTTCAGAAATTTATCCTAAGAAACCAATTTATGATATTCCGGGTTATCCAACAGTGTTAGCGCAAGAGTTGGTAGATAATCTTTTAAAGCAAGCAGAACCCTTTAAACCAACATTTACATTTGGCGAACGCGTAGAAAAATTAGATAAGATCGCTGATCGTGATTTTATTTTGACAACTAACATGGGTACAAAAATAAATGCACGTGCTGTTGTTATCGCTGGTGGATTAGGCTGTTTTGAACCGCGTAAACCGGAGGCCACCGGTTTAGAGAATTTTGAGAATGGAAAGGGAGTATCATACATGGTATTAGATCCTGAACACTATCGTGATAAAAAAATTGTGATCGCGGGTGGAGGAGATAGCGCCTTAGATTGGACCATTTTTTTGGCTAATGTTGCTAAGGAAGTTACACTTGTACATCGAAGCGAAACTTTTAGAGGCTCACCCGATAGTGTAAATAAAGTATTTAAGCTTTCGGAAGAAGGGAAAATTAAACTTTATCTCAATACAAATCTAACACATGTGGATGGCGCAGAACTGTTGAGAGTGGTTGGATTAGTTAATACTAAAACAAATGAGAAAGAAATAATTGAAGCAGACAATTTAATTCCATTATTTGGTTTAAGTCCTAAATTAGGACCAATGGAAAATTGGGGCTTGGAAATTGAAAAAAACGCAATTGTTGTGAATACTGAAGACTACAGAACCAACGTAGAAGGTGTTTGGGCGATTGGTGATATCAATACCTATAAAAATAAATTGAAATTGATCCTTTGTGGTTTTCACGAGGCGGCATTAGTAAGCCATAGCGCTTATAAATACATTAATCCCGGCGTAAAGTATACTATGAAATATACAACCGTAAACGGCGTAAATACGTTTTAAAACTTGTATCTTTAGAGGATAAAATTTAGAACTATGAAGATCAATATTAAACGGCTCAACGATAACTTCCACATGGAAGCTAGGAATGAGGATGGAAATAGTATTCAAATGGATTCTTCGCCCGAAATTGGCGGAGAAGGAAAAGGCATGCGCCCGCGTCAATTGCTTTTAGCAGCTGTAGGTGGTTGCAGCGCCATTGATGTGATACTTATCTTGAAAAAGCAAAAACAAGAGATCACTGATTTTGATGTGGAAGTAGATGGGGAAAGTGAAAAAGTAGAAGACTACTCCTTGTTCAGAGATATTACTTTGCATTTTAAAATAAAAGGTAAAGTGGATTTTGATAAGGCCGAACGCGCTGTAAAATTATCTATAGATAAATACTGTTCAGTTTCAAAAACATTGGAGCCAACAGCAAAGATTCATTATAAAATAACTATTAACTAATATGGCAAAGAAACATTTCGAAACAGATGCCATAAGGGCACAGTTACAAAGATCAGATAATAATGAGCACTCAGTGCCTGTTTATCTCACAAGCAGTTTTGTTTTTGATACTGCTGAAGAAATGCGTGCAGCTTTTAATGAAGAAAGCGACGATTATATTTATTCGCGTTATTCGAACCCAAATGTAAACGAATTTGTAAACAAAGTTTGTTTAATGGAAGGTGCAGAAGCCGGTATTGCTACAGCTTCGGGCATGGCTGCAATTTACACAAGCTTTATGGCATTATTAAAATCGGGCGATCATATTGTGTCATGTTCCTCTGTATTTGGTGCAACGCATGCCTTATTCACCAAATATTTTCCGAAACTAAATATTTCGCATTCGTATTTTAATATCAAAGATCCAAACAGCATTGAAAAATTGAAAAAACCTGAAACGCGTTTTATTTATTTAGAAACGCCAACCAATCCTGCTATAGAATTGATAGATCTTGAGTTTGTTGGCGCACTTGCAAAGAAGCACAATAAATTATTGATCGTAGATAATTGTTTCGCTACACCGTATTTGCAACAACCTATAAAATATGGCGCTGATCTGGTAATTCATTCCGCTACAAAATACATGGACGGACAAGGTCGTGTTTTAGGTGGAGTAGTAGTTGGTAAAAAAGAATTGATCCATGAGATCTATTTGTATGGCCGTTTAACCGGGCCCGCTTTAAGTCCTTTTAATGCATGGACCTTAAGTAAAAGTTTAGAAACATTGACGATACGAATGGATAAACACTGCGAAAATGCATTGGCTGTTGCTGAAGCATTGGAAAAAAATCCTGCTTTAGAGAATGTGTCTTATCCTTTTTTAAAATCACATCCGCACTACGCTATCGCAAAAAAGCAAATGAAAGCCGGTGGAGGAATAATTACCATCACCATAAAAGGTGGTTACGAAGCAGCAAAAAAGTTCTTGGATAAATTACAAATGATAAAGATCTCTCCAAATTTAGGAGATGTGCGAAGCATTGCAACGCATCCTGCTTCTTCAACACATTGTAAATTATCCGAAGAAGAACGTTTGTCGGTTGGAATTACTCCGGGATTAATTCGAATCTCCATTGGATTAGAACATAAAGACGATATATTACACGATATTGAGCAAGCACTAAAATAAACACTAAGTCCCATCCCCCTCTTGAGGGGGTGGATTCGGCGAAGCCGAAGACGGGGGAGGAAAAGATGAACAAAGTAAACAACATATTAAATCAAATTCAAAACAAAACTGCTGAGGAAATTTTGCAACACCTTGCCCAATTACCTTCAGAAAGCATTGTATTCTCAACCAGCTTAGGTTACGAAGATCAGGCTTTAACGCACATGATCTTTTCTGAGAATTTGAATATTTCTGTTTTTACTTTGGATACTGGCCGTTTATTTCCTGAAACTTATTCTGTTTTCAATAGTACTTTAGAACGTTACAAAAAAACCATCCATACATTTTCTCCCAACACACAGTTAGTAGAAGATCTAGTTACTAAAAAAGGTCCGTTTAGTTTTTACGATTCGGTTGACAACCGAAAAGAATGTTGCTTTGTAAGAAAAGTGGAACCATTAAAACGTGCGTTGAATGGACATACTATTTGGATCACAGGAATTCGTGCAGATCAATCGGGAAATAGAAGCGATATGCCCATGGTAGAGTGGGATGACGCGAATAAGATTATGAAAATTCATCCGTTGTTGAATTGGACATTGGAAGAAGTGAAAGCGTATATTTTTAAGCATAATATTCCTTACAATCCATTACACGATAAAGGTTTTGTAAGTATTGGTTGTCAGCCTTGCACGCGTGCAATAAAAGAAGGCGAAGATTTTAGAGCCGGACGCTGGTGGTGGGAAGATGCAAGTAAAAAGGAATGTGGATTACACAAGTAATTATGAATGATGATTTATGAATTTTGAATGAAAGAAAGATGAGCAAGTTAGATTATTTAGATCAATTAGAGAATGAAGCCATTCACATTTTACGTGAGGTGGCTGGGCAGTTTGATAGACCAGCGCTATTATTTAGTGGCGGCAAGGACAGTATTTGTTTAGTGCATTTGGCTTTAAAGGCCTTTCGCCCGGGAAAATTTCCTTTTCCTTTGGTACATGTTGACACCGGTCATAATTTCCCGGAGGCAATTACCTATAGAGATAATCTAGCAAAGCAATTAGATGAGAAATTAATTGTGCGTTATGTGGCCGACACCATCAAACAAAAAAAGTTGCAAGATGGAAAAGGAAAATTTCCGAGTAGAAATGGTTTACAAACTTACACGCTTTTAGACGTGATCGAAGAATTTGAATTTGATGCCTGTATTGGTGGTGCTCGTAGAGACGAAGAAAAAGCGAGAGCCAAAGAAAGGATCTTTTCAGTGCGTGATGAATTCGGTCAATGGGATCCAAAAATGCAACGTCCTGAACTTTGGAATATTTACAATGGTAAAATTAATAAAGGAGAGAATGTGCGCGTTTTTCCAATTAGTAATTGGACAGAACTTGATGTTTGGAATTATATCAAACGTGAAAAGATCGAGTTGCCTTCTATTTATTTCACACATGAAAGAGAATGTATTTTAACTGAACACGGACAATTAATGAACACCAATGAGTTTGTGCAAATGGAATCAAGCGATGTAGTAGTTACAAAAAAAGTACGTTATCGTACAGTTGGCGATATGACCTGTACAGCAGCCGTTGAAAGTGAAGCGTATTCATTAGATGATATTATTGCAGAATTGAAAGATGCAAAAATTAGCGAACGTGGTGCAACCCGCATGGATGATCGCGTAAGTGAAGCGGCAATGGAAGACAGAAAAAAAGGTGGATACTTTTAAAATGTTGAATTTTGAATTATGAATGTTGAATTGTTCAATATCTAATTCAAAATTTAGCATTCAACATTTAAAATTTAAAATAATGGAATTATTAAGATTTTTTACAGCAGGTAACGTTGATGATGGCAAAAGCACATTGATAGGTAGACTATTATACGACAGCAATTCAATCTCAACCGATATTATTGAAACATTAACAAGACAAAGTAAAACTACAGGCGTTAATTCGGATATTGATCTGGCTTTGCTAACCGATGGTTTGCGTGCAGAGCGAGAGCAAGGAATTACGATTGATGTGGCTTATAAATATTTTACCACCGAGAAACGTAAATTCATTATTGCCGATACACCTGGGCATATTCAATACACGCGGAATATGTTCACGGGCGCATCAAATGCCGATCTTGCTATTATTTTAGTGGATGCGCGTAATGGAATTACCGATCAAACAAAACGTCATAGTATTATTTCTTCTATTTTAAATATACCACATGTTTTAGTTTGCGTTAATAAAATGGATCTGGTGAATTATTCTCAAGAGGCATTTAACCAAATTGTAAGTGAGTACAAAGAATTTGCTAAGCCCTTAAATTTAAAGGATATCTCTTTTATTCCAACCAGCGCTTTAGCAGGGGATAATGTAGTGACTAAGTCTAGTAAACTAAGCTGGTACACAGGCGCACCTTTACTTGAATTTTTAGAAACAGTAAACATTGTTGATCAAAATTTAAATGAAGCGCCTCGCTTTCAAGTGCAATATGTTATTCGTCCGCAAACAGATGAATTACATGATTATCGGGGATACGCAGGCAAAGTATTAAGCGGCTCTTATAAAAAAGGCGATAAAGTGGTAGTACTTCCCTCAAATATTGAAACTGTAATTGAGAAAATAGAGAAGGATTTCAAAGAGATCGAGATTGCCGAAATTTCAGAACCAATTGTTATTCATTTAAAAGATGATGTGGACATTAGCAGAGGAAGTACCATTGTTCCGGTGAATTCACAACCGAAAACAGAAAAGGAGTTAACTGCAACCTTATGCTGGATGGATAATGCTGCTTTTATTCCCGGGCAAAAATTAATATTACAGCAAAACAGTTACAAAACTAAAGCAGTTGTTAAAGAAGTGCTTGGTAAAATTGATATTCACTCGTTCGCAAATTTAGAAAGTGATGGCGCAATGAAGCTGAACGATATTTGCAAAGTGTTCATTAAAACTGCTGAGCCATTAAGTTTTGATCCCTATAAAGTAAACCGCAATTCTGGCGCGTTCATACTAATTAACGAGAACACTAATAATACAGTTGCTGCAGGCACAATAGATTAACACGAGGTATAATTCTTTATTCGCAAGAATGTGCTAACTTTAAGGCATGAAGAAACTTAACGCAGCATTATTTTTTGTCATCTGTTCATCACGTTTGTTTTCTCAATCAAATCTTCCAACAGCGTATTGGAAATCAAATACTGTAAAAATTGACGGAGAGGCAACTGAATGGAATAAACCATTGCGCTTTTATGATGCAGAGACAAAATTGTTCTTTGCATTTGCTAACGATAGCTCAAATCTTTATTTATGTTTTCAAAGTAATGATAAACGAAATCAGGTGAAGATCCACATGGCTGGAATGAAAGTGTTTCTTATTACAAAAGGGAAAGAAAAACATAAAGGATGTATCGTTTATCCGCTTGTTGATCCTAAAATGAATTTTGCGAGGGAAGAGTTGAACGAAGAAGTTGAGCCTGATATTCAAAGATTGAAAAATAGTTTTCTTTTACAGAATACAAATATGCTCACTGAGGGATTTGCGAATCAAAATGGAAACTACCCATTGCGTGATTCGGTTGGTATACATGCTGATATAAACTGGAATGAGAAAAATATAATGACCTATGAGATCGCCATCCCATTAAAAGAATTATTCGGAAACAACTATACCGAAAAGGATCTTGCAAAAGTTATGACCTTACAGATCGAAGTGAATGAAGTAACCAGAGAAGATAGTACGATCGACGTTTCACAAACAGCTGCAGGTTCCACAACCGGAAGTCAAAACGCCGGAATGACCCGAAACATGCCCGGAGGTACTTCAAAGGAAAAAAGGCCTTTATTTGATAAAAATAAATGCAAACAGAAATTCCTTTTGGCAAAAGGAAAGCAATAGAAAGAACTCACTTAACCATTTCTTTCGCTAGAAAATTTATTGAGCACGCTCTCCTAAAATCGTTTATATAGATGATAACAAAGCTCATACAAGTCATGAGCAAGCTACGCCTGTCTTTATTTGATGAAATTATTGGCTATTTTCAGAAAATGACCTATTTTCGTTAGATATTTAAAACGTTTTAGTAAAATCAATATTATCATGAAAACAAGACTAGTCCTGACATTTGCGCTTTTTTTAACTCTGATCACTCATTTCAGATCTCAAACAGCGGTAGGTGACACCATTATTGTAAAGACTTTCAAATATGGTAGTACCTCACGCGACACCATGATCAATTTTCCAAACAATTCGCAAACGTTTGAGAAGATCATCATGAAGTATAATATGCGTTGCAAAAATAATTTGGTTTCAACTCAATCAGCACCAAACCAAGGATGTGGCGAGTGGGATTATTCGTGCAACACCTACATTGTTGATTCATCTAAAATTGAAAAGGCCGCAAAAACTGCCCCAAATTATTTGATCTCTAATCATACACCAACAACTTTCCCATATGTAAATCAAAACTTGTATGATTATTATGATTTTTCTCAAACGAATGTGGTTGTAAATTCAATTACCTCTGAAACATTATTCACCATTGGAAACGGAAGCACAGCAGTGCCAAATTTTTTGAAGGCAAACGAAACTTCGGGCCGATCACAAATTTTAATGAAAGCATCAGAATTAACTGCTGCGGGTTTAACTGCCGGAGCAATTAATGGTTTTATTTTAAATGTGGCCAATGCAGGCGGCTTAGTGAATTTCTTTAGAGTGAAAATGCAACATGTGAGTGCAACAACAACCGTTCTTACGTCTAATACAACTACGTTAACAGGATTTACGCAAGTATATAATCAGAATTATAATTTCGTGAATGGAAATAACCGCATACATTTTTATACCCCATTTAATTGGGACGGCATTAGTAATGTATTGATCGATCTCTCCTTTACAAATACAGTTCCAACAAATCCAATCGTTTTTAATGGTTTAAGTTATTCTTCAAATCTTGCATTATATAGTAATAATAATTATGCCATCGACCTTGGTAAATTTGGCCAGGCAATAATTAATACAGCAAGTTTAACGAGCGTAAGTAATGAGTTAACGGTAGGCTTCTGGGCTTATGGAACCGCTACCTTGCTTCCGGCTAATACATCAGTTTTGTACGGATGATCAACAAATCCAAACGATCGCCAAATAAATATCCATTTTCCGTGGAGTGATAGTAATATTTATTTCGATGCAGGATTTACCTCAGGTAATTTTGATAGGATCAACAAAGCTGCTACACCAACTGAGATCGGCGGACAATGGAACCACTGGACCTTTACAAAAAATGCTACCACCGGTAACATGAGAATTTATTTGAACGGAACACTTTGGCATTCAGGTACCGCAAAAACAAAATCAATGTCGCTGCTAAATTTGATCCTTGGAAAAAGTCAGAATCTAACAAATAACTATAAAGGAAAATTAAATGAACTAACTATTTGGAATAAGGAATTAGCATTGGTGGATATTCAAAACTGGATGAACAAACCAATTGATGCTACTCATCCTTTTTATGCTAACCTATTGGCGTATTATAAAATGGGTGAAGGAACCGGTCAAACATTAAATGACAGTAAAAATTCATTGACATCAGCAGGCTCAAATTTACAATGGAGCTATGAGCGTGGCGATAAATTAAATCGTATGTTCTACGAAACAAGCTTTAGACCTAATGTAGTGTTCTTTAAAGGTACGTATTCAACAACTACAAATACATTAACGGTGCGCGATTCGGTTATGCGCTCGCCACACGTGATACAATCGTATTCAATTACCGATAATTCTACAGTTACGCCAATGGCACATGATGCGGTGGTACTTGTTTCAACCAGCAATTCATTTCAGGCTTTGCCATCAAATATTTATGATGGCGACAACAACAATGTTTTAACAGGTACTATTGCAGTTATACCTAGTGGAACATTAACTATTAATAACATGAATTATTTTGAGAGATATCCTTTTTATAACGAGATCTTATCTTTTGTTACACCTTATGGCAAGGGATTAAACTTGGGTGTTAATGGAAAAACATGGTATTATGATGTAACGGATCTTGCGCCGGTCTTACAGAATTCAAAACGAATGCTAATGGCATTGGGTGGTGAGTATCAAGAGCAAATGGATATTGATTTTTATTTTATCGTAGGAACACCTCCTCGTACAGTTTTAGCGTTTGATCAATTGTGGCAGGGTACAAATCGCACGGGTGCTCCAAGCATTGGTAGTATAAACAACCAAAGTTTTTATCCTCCAACAACCTTCTCAACTTTAGCTACTGGTAAGCAATTTAAAATGCGCAGTTCTATCACAGGGCACGGTTCCGAAGGTGAGTTCCATCAAAATGGCGGTGTAGTAACACACTCGCTGAACATAAATGGCGGCGCAAATGAATTCGCTTGGACGATCACTGAAAAGTGTTCCGACATTCCGGTTTTCCCACAAGGAGGAACATGGTTATACGACCGTCAAGGCTGGTGCCCTGGCGAGACTAGCCTCTTAAAAGAAAATTACATTACCCCATATGTAACACCAGGAAATTCTGTAACAATAGATTATAACTGTTCAAATCCGGCAGTAGCAAGCGGCGATTACCGTTACCATGAAGCACATCAATTAGTAACCTATGGCGACGCTAACTTTGCATTAGACGCTTCTATTTTGGATGTAAAAGAACCAAGCAATAAAATATCATATTTCCGACAAAATGCCATGTGTTCTAATCCGAAAATACTTGTTCAAAATACTGGTTCAACCTCAATTTCAAGTATTGAATTTAATTACTGGTTGAACAACAGCGCTACACCACAAACTTTTACCTGGACAGGTACCTTAGCGTACATGGATACGGTTACCGTTAAATTACCAATTGCTGGTTTATGGCAAAGTGCATTACAGCCAACAAATAACATTTTTTATGCAGAGATCAAAAAAGTGAACAATGTAGTAGATAATTATGTTCACAATAATAAATATCAGTCTCCATTTAATAAAGCCGATCAGTTGCCGGATAATTTTACCGTAGAATTTAAGTCCAATAATTATGTTTCGCACAACACTTACAAAATTTACGATGATAACGGAAATGTTGTTGCCTCAAGAACCGGAACAACTGCGGTTACAATTTATAACGATTCTTATGTGCTTACGGGCTGCTATCGCTTGATACTAACTGATGTTGGAAAGGATGGTTTAAATTGGTGGGCAAATTCTGCGCAAGGCAGTGGATACCTTCGATTTAAAGATGCTTCAGGAAATATTATAAAAACACTTCAATCAGACTTTGGCGAATACATTGAGTATAGCTTCACAACCTTCCCAACAACTTCTGTAATAGAACAAACTAACGGTATAAATGTAACTATCTTCCCTAACCCCGCACATCATAATTTTGAAATGAGCGGAAATGGTTTAGAGTTTTCGGAAGTTAAAGTCACCAATGTTCTGGGAAGCGTTATGTCGATTCATAAGATCGAAAATGAAACTAAGTTCAATTATGATTCATCTCAATTAACTCCGGGTGTGTACTTTGTAACGATCACAAAAGACGGAAAAAGTATCACAAAGAAGATCGTTATCAATTAAGATCAATTAGAATAAAAAGCAAAAACCCCTCATGAGTATCATGAGGGGTTTTTTATGGTGTTCAATTGTCTTATTGATCTCTAACCATCTTAAATACCTTTGTTTCGTTTTCTGTTTTGAATGAAATATAATAAATGCCGTGAGGGAATTGTGATGTATCTATAGAACCTTTATCACAGAACTCAGATCGTTTTACTATATCGCCAACTATATTCTTAATGCAAATTTCTATTTTACCGCTTGAAACAAAATTTAACTCATTACTGAATGGATTGGGGAAAATACTTGCAGTTCCTTGAATCGAAGTCTCAAACAAACTGGTGCAAGGATCAACTCCTTGAAGGATGGTGAAACTAGAAACACATTGACCAATTTCACCTGTAACACTATAGGTTGTACTAACACTAGGCGATACACTAATGGAACTTGTATTTGCACTGGTATTCCAAGTATAACTTGTTGCACCACTAGCCGTAAGAACGGCTGAATTGCCTGTACATATAATGGAAGCACTGCTTACTGCCGATACCATTGGCGTTGTTACAAATCCAACATTTATCACGCTAATGGCCGTAGATGTAGCAAGTCCGTTTGGTAATTCGCTGCCGTAGGCATTGATGGTGTAAGTTCCCATACCCGGAAATTGAATTCCAATAGTTGTACCCGTTGTAGATGAAAGTGTTGCCGTAGTCGGTGTGGCTGCCCATGTATAACTTGTATTTCCAATGGCAACATTATTTATGCTTGCAGTTGAACTTGGTGTTAAACAATCTACATTTAAATTTGTATTGATAGTTAATTCAGAAAGTCGGATCTCATCAATGGCCACGCTAGGACTTCCTCCAGTTGGATCGTTATTGTACCAATGAAAACCTAATTTTACATTGTTGTTGTTTGATAACGTTGTTGGTAATCCAATGCTGTAAATCGACCATAATCCTTGCAGACCGCATGTTGAATTATTGGTTTGCGCCATTGTAGTTAAAAAATTCCAGGTAGCACCACCGTCGCCCGAATATTCTATATCACAAAAATCATTTCCCGGTATTCCTCCAAGAAGATATGTAAAACTTAATTGAATGAATTTTTTTCCGGAGCAATCGATCACCGGTGTTTCCACGCGTTTATTTGTATACGAAATTGGAGCACCAAAATAGGAAGCGCCAACGTCTATTACAGGAGTTGGAAAAAGCACATGTCTTCCAACGTGTAGTGTGCGATTATTTGATCCACCACACGTAATTCCTCCGCAAACATTAACGGGTTGTCCTTGCTCCGATGAACTAATGAACCATTCATTAGCATCAGGCCCATTCATAAAAGGCAAAGAAAATGAAGTGATTGCCCAAGCGCCATTGGAAGGAGTTGCCACAACACTGGCGCCTTGCCCGCTGTTGCAGCCCGTTCCAAATGTTTCAGTCCAGAAAGCTTGTTGTGAATAGGTTTTAAAAATAAGTAAGCTTAATAAAGCCGCGGTGTAAATTTTTTTCATGTGGTTAATTATAACACTAATATAAAACAAAAAAGCCCTCACGTATCATCGCGAGGGCTTCTTTTAATTATAATTTTTTATTCCTTTACTACTCTTAGAGTTTTTATACCGCTTTCACCTTTCATAGTTACAATATAAACACCCTTTGGTAGATCAGCGGTTTGCATAGCGCCATTAACTTTAAAGGTGTTTTGTTTGATCATCTGACCTAAAGCGTTATACATGATCACCTCTACAGTTTCGTTTGCAACAAATTTTAATTCATCGCTAAACGGACTTGGATATGCTTTATACGCATTTGTTCCCGAATTATATTCACTTACACCTGTACACCATGCTACGTTCTGCACAAATGTAAAAGTTGTTGAACAACCATTGCTGTATCCGGTAACGGCGTATGTAGTACTTAATACAGGCGTTATAACAATACTAGAAGTTGTTGGTCCTGTACTCCATGAATAAGTATTTGCACCGCTAGCATACAATGTTGCCGCCGTACCTGCACATAATAATGAATTTGTACTGTTTGCCGAAACATTAGGATTAGCATTAACGGTAATAGAAACGAAATTAGAACCATTACAAGATCCTGTGCTTCCGTTTACAGTGTATGTTGTACTCGAACTTGGGTTTACTACTACTGAGTTACCACTGAGGTTACCTGGTTGCCATGTGTAATTGGTTGCACCACCCGCTGTTAATGTAACAGGTTGTGTTCCGCACACGGCTGAATTAGATGAAGCCGCACTAACTGCAATGCTGGTTCCTACGGTTACACTCTGAACTTTTGAATTACTGCACAAACCACTTGTTCCTGTAACTGTATAATTTGTTGTAGAAGCCGGTGTAACAACAATTGAGTTTCCAGTTAAGTTTCCAGGTTGCCATGTATATGATGTTGCGCCGGTTGCACTTAAGGTAACTGATTGAGGTCCGCAAATGGTTGTACTAGTTGCAGAAGTATTCACAGTAATACTTGGTTGTACCACTACGCTTCGTGATCCAACACCTGTGCATCCTAAAGCACTTGTTCCCATAAATGTATAGGTAGTGGTGCTTGAAGGGAAGTAAGTACAAACAGATGAAGTAGGGCAAGCCCATGAGTAAGTGCTCGCGCCGCTAGCAGTGAATGTTACAGGTGATCCTGCGCAAATAGTATTAGCCGATGATGCAATAGTAACCGTTGGATTAGGATTTACAGTTACTGCAATGGTATGGGTGTTACCCGGACCGCTTGCATTCGATGCGGTCATAGCAACAACATAGTTTCCAGTGTTAGCAAAAGTAATAGTTGGACTTTGTGATGCTGCTGTATTAATTGTTACACCTGCTGATGGAGTTACACTCCAGCTCCAGCTGCTTGGACCATTAGTTGAAACATCATTAAATACTTTTGGAACATTTCTACAAATTACGCCTGAGTAGGCAAAAGAAGTTACAGGTGGCATTGCGTTAGGCGCAAAATCTACAACCCAAACTCCACGACCGTAAGTTGCTGCTATAATTTTTCCAGGCATTGCAGGAGATGTTTCCATATCTGATACCGGTGTATTTGGTAAACCAATATTGTACAGTGTCCAGTTTGGTGTTGAAGGATCGCGATAATAAACTCCCGCATCCATTCCAACATAAACACGATCACTTGAACCCGTTTCGTATACTAAAGAATTACCCGGAATATTTGGTAGATTAGAACTCCAATTGGTCCAAGAGGCTCCTCCGTTTGACGAATAGAAAACTTTATTTCCTGCCGAATAATTACCACAAACCACCCAAACTTTATTGGCATCGGTTGGGCTAATGCATACAAATTCCGGCGCGGCAGATCCAACAGGAACTGTTCCCGTAACTGTTGTCCAGCTTGTTCCGCCATCTATTGTTTTATAAATCCCAGCACTCTTTAAAACATAGATCACTTGATTATTGCTAGGCGCAATTGCAAATTCACGTACAGCGCCTGTTGCTGGCATTGCAGTAAGCGACGACCAGCTAACAGCAAGATTATTTGACACGAACATGTTTTGGCGTCCAGCATACAAACGTGTTGAAACAACTGGGTCCTGTTTCCAAATAGTAACCCAATTTGTAGCGCCCGACATGCCTGTGGTTGCACCGGTCCAGCTTAAGCCACCATTTGTTGATCTTTGAAAGGATCCGTTTTGATATTCACCAAACATGTTTTGATCATTTGTTCTATCAATAAAGCAATCCATTCCATCACCACCTAGTCTAGCAGTGTATGTTGTGCCATTCCAGCTACTAGTTCCATTATCTTGATGGCCGGTTATCCAAGAATTTGGAGTAAGCGCCGACACACCAATTTTATAGATCTGTGAAATATTCATGGTGCCGGAAATTTCTTGCCAAGCAGTTGGAGTTCTACGATATACTGTTCCATCATTCGCGTTGAATAAAGTTCCATTAGAAGCATATTCAAGATCGTGATGATCTGCATGTGTAAAAGGAGCGCCAGATCCAACCCAGTGTCCATAAAGAGCCCAACTAGCTCCGGCATTTGTTGTGCGCCAAACATTAACGCCACCAACTACAACTTCTGCTGCATTCGTTGGTGATGCTGCAATACAAAGGTCGTACCAACCTTGTCCGCCGGTATCAGTTCCAGCGCTCGACCAACCTAAAAGATTAAGAGTAGTAGTAATGTTTGCAAATGAAGCTCCTGAGTTCGTTGATTGTAAAAATCCCAGGAATCCACTTCCAGAACTATTTGAAGCTAACACATAAACAAAATTTGCATTGGCTGGTGTAACAGCTATTGCTAAACGATTTGTTGTTCCTGATGCAGGCACACCAGCAATTGTTGTCCAAGTTATTCCACCATCGGTTGATCTTCTAAAAGTTGTTCCTGCTGCGTAAACCGTAGTTGGATCGCCTGGTTTAAATTCAATATCATAAGTGTTTGTTGTACTTACAGAGGTCCAAGTGGTCCCTCCATCAGTTGACCTCCGAATTCCCATAGTACCAACAGCCATTACAATTTGTGGAGTTGTTGGGTTCACGATCAATCTGCGTATACGCACACTACTATTCACAGCAAAAGTTAAACTTGTAAGTGCCCAAGTATTTCCTCCATCAGTTGATTTATAAACACCGGTACAATTAGAATCGCCTGCATCACTATCACCTGTAGATGCGTACATAATATTTGTGTTTATTGGATCAAATGCGTGATCACCAAAACCTGTTACTGGTAAATTGTCGGTGTTGGTTGTCCAACTCGTGCCTCCATTGGTTGATCTCCATAAACCACCGCAAGGCGCACCAACAAAAAGTACGTTAGAGTTAGTAGGAGAAATAGAAATGAAATTAAGTCTACCTGATTTTAAAAGTTGCCCACCTGCGCTTCCGCTAATAGGACCCATTGGCCCAATTGCCGTCCAAGTACTTGAGGCCATCATGGTGCTTGAATTGCTAAATTTACCTTGGTTGTTTGCGGCTTGGTAAATATGGCTGCTGTTATTTTCCAACCACTCTTGGAAATTTTTAGCGGTTAAATTCAATTGCGAAAGATCTCCACTTGGATAACAACGTCTCTCAACAAAATGTTCCCAGCGCTTAAACGCCTTGTAACCTTTACCTTTTTCATTGATATCTTTATCTTGCCAGTACTGATTAAAATCGGTTTGTATTTGATAGAAATTCGCATCTGGGCGTTGCATCATCTCAACCCAATTTTGAGCGTTTGAAAAACTGAATAATGCAAGTAGACTTAGTATTGAATAAATAGATCTCATGTCAAATTTTTTTGTCTTCATGAAAATAAATCATCAAGAAAGCAAAAGCAACTCATTCACTCATTTATGAACATTAACGAACAAAAAATTTCGACTAACGCCTAATTTAGAGGGATAAAACCAAGAATATTTTTCTAAATATTTTTAGAACATCTAAAGTCATGGCTCAAAATACTTTCTTAGTTTTACATTAAAATTTAATTATGGCGCTTATACTTTCGGTAAAAGATATTAATCCTCAATGGGGAGACAATTGTTATTTAGCACCCAATGCTACAATTTGTGGCGACGTGATCATGGGAGATGATTGCAGTGTTTGGTTCAATGCCGTGGTGCGTGGTGATGTGAACAGTATTCGCATTGGAAATAAAGTGAACATACAAGATGGCGCGGTTTTACATTGTACATATCAAAAAACAAAAGTGCATTTAGGAAATAATGTTTCTGTAGGGCATAATGCAATTGTACATGGTTGCACGGTTCATGACAATGTATTGATAGGCATGGGCGCAATTGTAATGGATAATGTTGAAATTGGAAGTAATACAATAATTGCGGCAGGCGCAGTTGTTACCGAAGGCACAAAGGTACCAAGTGGTTGTATTTTTGCAGGTGTGCCGGCCAAAAAAGTAAAAGACATATCCGAAGAATTAATAAACGGCGAAATAAATAGGATCGCTAATAATTATTTAATGTATAGCGGTTGGTTCAAGTAAAAATTTAGTTTTTTCTTTCGTTCAACGCTTTTTTATAAACCGCTAAAGTTCTTTCTCTCGCTGCTTTGTGATCAACAATTGGCTCGGGGTATTTATCAGTTCCAAATTCAGGAACCCATTTTTTTATATATTCAAAAGCAGGATCAAATCTTTCTTGCTGAGAAGTTGGATTAAAAATTCTAAAGTAAGGTGCCGCATCACATCCGCTGCTCGCTGCCCATTGCCAGCCACCATTATTAGCACTGAGATCAAAATCATTTAACTTCTGTGCAAAATACGCTTCACCCCATTTCCAATCTATCAATAGATCTTTAATTAGAAAACTACTTGTGATCATGCGAACTCTGTTATGCATAAATCCGGTAGAATTCAATTCGCGCATACCGGCATCTACTATTGGGAAACCTGTTTTACCTTGGCACCATAGCTCAAAAAGTTTTTCGTTGTTGTCCCATTTGATATAATCGTAATCTTTTTTAAACGCACCATTTACTACATGAGGAAAATGCCAGAGGATCATCATGTAAAATTCGCGCCAGATCAATTCATTGAGCCACGTTTCGCTTACATTTAAACTTGTTCTTACCAATTTACGAATGCTCACGGTGCCAAATCGCAAATGCATGCTCATTCTACTTGTGCCTGCAACCGATGGGAGATCGCGTTGCTCTTTGTATTTTAAAAGTAAATTTTTATTGATAGAACTTGGTTTTTTAAATTCAATATCCGTTCTTTCAAACCCGATCTTTTTTAGCGATGGAATATCAGATGCTTTGGTTTTAAAAAAGTTGTCAAAGTATTTTTCGGTTGAGTGTGACTTGTAAGATCCTTCAGTGAGTTTTGATTTCCATTTCCTACTGTAAGGTGTAAAAATTGTATAAGGCTTTCCATCATCTTTTAATACTTCTTCCTTTTCAAAGATCACTTGATCCTTATATGTTTTAAACTCACAACCAAGCTCTTTTAAATAGAGCTTTATCTTTTCATCTCTTTCCCTCGCGTAAGGTTCATAATCATGGTTGGCGTAGACATTTTTAAACGAATAGATTTTGGATAATTCTTTAAACGCACTTAAAGGT
>Ga0209972_10000399_pt1 | contig 42069 bp, 31 predicted proteins | sample NOAtaG_7_FD_187302 | JGI IMG/M metagenome (GOLD analysis project Ga0209972, IMG submission 187302) | Freshwater lake microbial communities from Lake Erie, under a cyanobacterial bloom - NOAA_Erie_Diel1S_2200h metaG (SPAdes) (version 2) | ecosystem: Environmental > Aquatic > Freshwater > Lake ...
TTAAACCGGATAGGTATGAATATAATTTTGCGAATATGTCCTCTAAATTAAGTGTTGATGTGATCTGCTGACCAAGTTCACTTAATAATTTACTGTTTTGATACGTCGCTTTTATTTCTTCTGTACGTTCAATTACACGCTCTTCAAGGTTTGTATAAAGATTTGCATTTTCAATGGCAATGGCCACATACACGGCCATATTCTTTACAATTTGCACATGATACTCCGTATATGCATTAGCCTTAAAGCTTTGAACGGTAATTACGCCTAGTCGTTTATTATTGTGCGTTACAGGTAAATAAATGATAGACTCGGTGTTCTCTCCAGCAATGGGTTTTTGTTTCAATTTTCCTGATCTCACCAAATAGTCTCCATAATCGTTCACAACATAATCTTCCTGTGAAACGTATGTTTTAATAGCAGGCCGTTCAGGATTTTTATCTAGAAAATATGAATGCGCAGGTAATTTCTTTCCTTTTTCAATAGAACCCGGGAACAACATTTCTTTTTTATTCTCATCATAGATCCCAATTCCAAGTACAGAAGCGTCCATTAAAGTATTTAGGTTAGCATAAACCTTGTCTATGATATCATTTACCGATAAGGTTGATGTAATATCATTACCAATTGTTCCTAATAACTTTGTGCTTTTATAGGTTCTTTCTATCTCTTCTTTTTGTTTTACAACTTCCAAGGTGCGTTCAGCCACCTTCTCTTCCATCAACTCAAAAAGATTTGCATTCTCAATGGCAATTGCTGTATAAGTAGCCAATGTTTTTAAGATGTCTAGATGATAATCGGTATAGGCATGTTTTGTAAAACTTTGAACGCTCACGCAACCCAATACTTTATCTCCCATTAAAATAGGATAAAATATCATGGAATATGGCATCTCGCCACTTACAACATTAATTTGCTTTGTATACTTTTTATACTCCACAGAAAGATCATTGATAAAGATCTCCTTCTTGGTTGACACACATATAACAGAGTAATTCTCTATAGCTGTAAGTGGAACTTCAATGATCTCTTTCAGCCTTACACCTCTTTCAATTCCATATTTGTATTCAATAACATTCTTTTGAAGATCCAAAAGATCAATACCAAAGAAACCGGCATCCATTAAACTTGAAACACAATTATAAAGTTTATTGAATATTTCCTCGAAGTTCAAGGTAGAGGTGATCTGTTGACCTAACTCACTAAGTAATTTATTGTTTTGGTAAGCACGTTCAACCTCATCTTTCTTTTGTATCACTTCAGTGGTTCTTTCGGCGATCTTCTTATCTTGTTCTTCATAAATTGTTGCGTTCTCTAAGGCTATAGCAGTGTATGAAGCAAGATTACGGAGCACATTCACCTGATAAGGGCTATAGGCATTTGTTCGGAAACTTTGAACGGTGATCACACCCACTGTTTTGCCCTTTACAAACAAGGGTAAATAAATAAGTGATAAAGCCTTTTTTCCAAATGTTGGAATTGCAGATGCTTTAAAATATTTATCTATTTCTGCGTCAAAATCATTTATAATTATCTCATTGGCTTTCTCAAAACACATAACCGATAATTTTTGCTTATCGGCAATGTCATACTTGATATCAGAAAATTTTTCCCCGCCTTCAATAAATACAGGGAAAACGATCTCGCCTTTATCCTCTTTAAATATCCCAATTCCAAACCCGGTGGCATCCATCAATCGGTTCACCTGGCCATATACAGTTTCTACTATATCACTAACATTTAATTGCGAAATGATCTTTTGACCAATTTCACCCATTAATACCAAATTACTGGAATAGTTCTCTAACTCTTTTGCGCGCTCTTCTAAAATAGTTCGCTCAGCCTGAGATTGAAGAACTTTATTTTGCAATTCAAAACTTTTTGAAAGCTGAGCACTCTTGTGATTACGCACATCTTCCTTTGCTTGGTGGTAGATCTTATAATAATGAAGCGCTTGAGTTGTTTCTCCTAATTTCTCATATAATTCTGCAAGTTTTTCGCTAGATTGATAGATGCCCTCTTTTGATCCAACTTGCGCAGAATTATCATAGGCTTGCTTTAAAAATTTAGTGGCATTCTCTAGATCATTCTTTTTGAGATAGAGATTACCAAGATCATTGAGTGTAACAGCTTCGCCAAATTTGAAACCGATCTCTTTTCTTATCTCTAAACATTTATTAAAATAATGTACAGCTTTTTCATAATCCTTTAATGCAGTATGTGTGTTGCCCAAACCATTTAAAGCATATGCCTCAGATTGCTTGCTTTGAATATCCTTTGATAGTGTGTAACATTTAGAATAATATTCTAGGGCTTTGGTATAATCGTTTAATTTGAGATAAGTTTCCGCAATACTATCTTGTACGGTAATTAAACGTTCGCGCGCTTTATTTTCTATACTTAACTTCTCACTTTGTAAAAGTGGGTCAAGTGCTTTATCGTATTGTTCAATAGCGCAGTAAACGGCACCAATGCCGTTCAATGCACTTGCCATGCCTAAGCCATCTTTAATTTCAGAAGCAAGATCAAAACTTGTTTTATAATACCGCATGGCAGTATCATAATCAGAAAGGAAATAAAAATTAGTTCCTAAGTTCACATAAACAAGAGCTTCGTTTGCTTTATCGTTTAGTGTTTTAAAAATTGAAATGGCTTCGAAACAGAACTGAGCACCTTTTTCATTTTCGGCCATCCAAATGTAAAGTGTGCCAATTGTTTTTTTTGCGTGTGCAATTCCAACAGAGTAATTTATTTCCGTCGCTTTTTCTAAAGCAAGCGACGCCAATTCCATGGCCTTTTCGTCATTCTTGCCTTTTACGTTCCATGCTTCTTTATTCAGCGCATCGATCTCGTTAAGTGTATTATTACCTACAGTGGTTTGCATTCGATTTTACAAGGTAGCGAAAATTTTACGTTTTTTCCAATTTTAAACCATTGTATCTTATTAATTATCAAGTATTTATATGTTAAGAAAGAGTTAAGTCTATTGTGCATTAATTAATGGAATAAAAAAAGGCCTTTCAACTGAAAGACCTTTATTATAAATTTTAATATGAATTAAGCTTCTACTGCTTCATTCATATAGGCTTCAATTGGCGCGCAAGAGCAAACCAAATGTCTATCGCCATAAGCATTATCAACTCTTCCAACACTTGGCCAAAATTTATTTGCTCTTACCCATGGTAATGGATATGCAGCCTTTTCGCGACCGTATGGTTTATTGTAACTATCCGAAATAATTAGCTTGGCTGTGTGTGGCGCATTTTTAATAACGTTGTTGGCTTTATCAGCTTTACCATCAATGATCTCTTGTATCTCTTTTCTAATGGAGATCATTGCTTCACAAAAACGATCCAACTCTTCCTTACTTTCACTCTCTGTTGGTTCTACCATTAATGTGTTCACCACAGGGAAAGCAACCGTTGGCGCGTGAAATCCGTAATCCATTAAACGTTTTGCCATATCTGCAACCTCAACACCGCTTGCCATTTTAAAATCGTTACAGTCTAAGATCATCTCGTGAGCACAACGTCCTTTTGAGCCTGTATAAAGGATCTTATAATGTTCCTTTAAAATATCTTTCATGTAATTCGCATTTAAAATAGCCATCTCTGTTGCTGCTTTTAAACCTTCGCTACCTAACATTTTAATGTAGCCATAACTGATCAACAAGATCAATGCGCTACCAAATGGAGCCGAACTTACTGCATGAATTCCTTTTTCGCTTCCAGTATTTATAATAGGATGCGAAGGTAAATAAGGCACTAGTTTTTCTACTACACCAATTGGGCCCATGCCGGGACCACCACCACCGTGAGGAATAGCAAATGTTTTATGCAAGTTCAAGTGGCAAACATCCGCGCCAATATTTCCGGGTGATGTTAAACCAACTTGTGCATTCATATTTGCGCCATCCATATACACCAATCCGCCATTATCATGAATGATCTTTGTGATATCTGTGATACCCTCTTCGTACACACCGTGTGTACTTGGATACGTGATCATGATACAGCTTAATTTATCTTTATGCTGTTCTGCCTTTGCTTTTAGATCTGCAACATCCACATTTCCTTTGTCATCACACTTTACAATGATGATATCCATGCCCGCCATTGCAGCACTTGCCGGATTTGTTCCGTGAGCTGATTGCGGAATCAAAGCAACATTACGATGTGCGCCGTTGTTCGCAATATGGTATTGACGAATAACCATTAAACCTGCGTACTCTCCTTGAGCACCAGAGTTTGGTTGGAAACTCATTTTTGCAAAACCGGTAATGTTACTTAGATCTTTATCTAATGTGTTGATCAATTCTAAATAACCTGCAGCTTGATCCATTGGAACAAATGGATGAATGTTTGCAAACTCAGGCCATGTGAGTGGTAATAATTCTGATGCTGCATTTAATTTCATGGTACATGATCCTAAGGAGATCATTGAGTGAACCAAAGAAAGATCTTTGTTCTCTAAGCGTTTGATGTAACGCATCATATCGCTTTCGCTATGATATGAATTGAAAGTTGGATGCGTTAAATAAGATGATCTGCGATTTAATGCAGAACCACTGATCACTTTCGAAGAACCAACAGCTGTGATCGCTTTTGCTCCAAACACAGAAAGGATATCATTGATGTCTTCCATCTCAACCGTTTGATCAAAAGAAATACCAACATGCTTGTCGTCGATCTTTCTGAAATTAATTCCCTTTGCTTCAGCCGCAGAAATTATTTTTTTAGAATCACAAGCAACCACAATAGTGTCGAAATATAATTTTGTGTTGATCGCTAATCCCGCTTTTTTCAACTCTTCTGCAACCGTATTTGTAATATCATGAACACCTTGCGAAATGGCTTTAATACCATCATGCCCATGATAAACTGCATACATACTTGCCATGATCGCCAATAAAGCTTGTGCTGTACAAATATTTGAAGTTGCTTTATCGCGTTTGATATGCTGCTCGCGCGTTTGTAAAGCCATACGTAATGCAGGATTTCCTTCCGAATCTACACTCACCCCAATGATACGTCCAGGTATCAAACGTTTGTAATCTTCTTTACACGTAAAGAATGCAGCATGTGGTCCGCCATAACCTAATGGAACACCAAAACGTTGTGAGTTACCATAAACAACATCAGCACCCCATTCTCCGGGAGGAGTTAATAGTGCTAGTGCTAAAAGATCAGAACCAACTGCAACTTGAATTTCTAACGACTTACATTTTTCAATGTATTTGCTATAATCTATTGCTTCGCCATTGATATCAGGATACTGAATGATTGAACCAAAATAAGATGCGTCTAAATTTGTTGAATTCACATCGCCCACAACTACTTCAATGCCCACAGGAGCAGAACGCGTGATAATTACATCGATCACTTGCGGGAATAACGTATTGCTTACAAATAATTTGTTGGCATTCGCTTTTTGCTTATCTCTACTGCGATTAGAATAGAACATAAACACTGCTTCTGCCGCTGCAGTTGCCTCATCCAACAAACTCGCATTGGCAATTGGCATGGCAGTGAGATCCATTACCATAGTTTGGAAATTCAATATCGCTTCTAAACGTCCTTGTGCGATCTCTGCCTGATAAGGTGTATAAGCTGTATACCAACCCGGATTTTCTAAAACGTTACGTTGAATAACAGCAGGTAAAATATTATTGTAATAGCCTAAGCCAATATAACTACGAAATACTTTGTTCTTTTTTCCTAAAGCACGCAAATGCTTACTGTACTGAAACTCGCTCATAGCAGCACCAACTTTCAAAGGCTCTTTTAAGCGAATGTTTGCAGGCACCGTTTGGTTTATCAATTCGTCAACACTTGAAACGCCAATTTTTTTCAGCATTTGTTTCACTTCCTGTTCGCGCGGACCATTGTGGCGCGAAACAAATTTGTCTGTTGTCATACTCGTGGAATTAAAAATTTGAGCAACAAATATAAGAATTCTGAAGGGGTTTTGAAAGCCAAAAATGGTTGAAAACAGGTTGAAAACTGAGGTTTTATGGCCTTTTAGAGGAATGAAGAAATTAATCGACAAAAGAAGCGATCATTTACAATGCATCACTCCACCACGCAATAATTTAAACTAATTAACGCAAGCCTGCATTAATTTCACTTAAAGCTTTAGAGCCCGGACAAAGCTCTGATTTCTTAAGTGAATTTAAAGGTCTGTCGCTGGTTTGAAGTAAATGATGTAGGTCTTGCGTATCAGGATTTACATAAAGTAAACCGGTAAGTATTTCGTTCTTTGCTTTTGCATTTAATACCGCATTCATTGCCGATTGTCTATTCAATGGATCCCAATCATCGGCTACTTTGTGCAGATCTAACAATGAACCATCATGCATTTTCACTTGCTTATGACTTCCCTTTCCGTATGACACGCTTATTTCTTGCATCTCAGGAACAAAATCCATAGTAGATGTTGCCTCAATATGTTCGCGCACGTAATCGTAGGATTTAGTTGAGCCAACATTATTATTAAACGTAACGCAAGGGGAAATAACATTTATAAATGCAAAACCAGGATGTTTTAATCCTGCTTTTATTAGCGGAATTAATTGCGCTTTATCTCCTGAAAAACTTTGAGCAACAAAAGTTGCACCTAACTCAATAGCTAAACTAGCAAGATCAATTGACTCAAATAAATTTACTTGCCCGGTTTTATTTTTAGAACCTTCATCAGCGGTTGCTGAATCTTGTCCTTTTGTTAAACCATAGCAACCATTATTCATTACAATATAAAGCATGTTAAGGTTACGGCGGATCACGTGAACAAATTGTCCCATTCCAATGGAAGCTGTATCTCCATCTCCTGAAACTCCAAGATAGATCAGATCGCGGTTGGCCATGTTTGCGCCTGTTGCAACAGAAGGCATACGACCGTGAACAGAATTAAACCCATGAGAGTTACTCAAAAAATACGCAGGAGTTTTTGATGAACAACCAATACCCGAAAGTTTTGCTAAACGGTGTGGCTCAATATTCATTTCATAGCATGCTTGAATAACGCCTGCGCTTATTGAATCGTGGCCGCAGCCTGCACAAAGGGTTGAAAGTGATCCTTCGTAATAATCTATTGTATACCCTAATTTATTTTTTGGTAATTCAGGATGGCGGAATGTGGGGCGAACGTAACTCATATTATGCCTTTTTTAATTTTTTAGAACTTGATAAATAATTGCTCATCTGCGTTAGAATATTATCGGCAGTGATCGGTAATCCATTATAATTTAAAACAGAGATCAATTTAGCAGGATTCGCCTGCAATTCGATCATCAACATACTTTTCATTTGTGCATCACGATTTTGTTCAATAACAAAAACACGTTTGTGCGAATTAATAAAATCCTCAACCGTTTTATTGAAAGGAAATGCTTTTACGCGAATGGCATCAACCGGTTTTCCCTGTTCTTTTAAAATATCCATTGCTTCTTCGGCTGCGTATTGAGATGTTCCGAAAAACAAGATCCCATTCTCCGACTTATTTGTTTTTTGATACAATTGTGGAGCAGGTACCATTTTTTTGGCTGTATCCCATTTTACCATCAAGCGATCCATGTTGCGTTGGTACGAACCACTATCTTCTGTATAAACCGCGTATTCATCTCTAGATGTACCGCGCGTAAAGAATGATCCTTTAGATGGATGTGTTCCTGGTATCGTGCGATAAGTAATACCGTCTTTATCCACATCTAGGTAACGTCCAAACTTTTCAATTTTCTCAAGAGCTTCTGCGTCTAACACTTTTCCGCGTTTGTATTCACGCTTATCATCCCACTCTAACGGAGGAGTCATATGATCGTTCATCCCCAAGTCAAGATCTGTCATAATTATTACAGGTGTTTGCAATCCTTCTGCAAGATCAAACGACTCAACAGTAAGATCAAAACATTCTTTTGGTGTGGATGGGAAAAGTAAAACATGTTTAGTGTCTCCGTGCGAAGCATACGCTCCTTCTAAAATATCTGATTGCTGAGTTCTTGTAGGCATGCCGGTTGAAGGACCTGTACGTTGTACGTCAACTAATACGGTTGGTATCTCAGCAAAGTAAGCTAATCCTAAAAACTCATTCATTAAAGATAAACCCGGTCCGCTAGTTGCAGTAAATGAACGTGCGCCATTCCAATTAGCGCCAATTACCATTCCTATGGCAGCTAATTCATCTTCTGCTTGAACAATGGCCACATTTTTTTTGCCCGTAACTTTATCTGTACGAAATTCGGCTGCAAAATCAGCGAAGCCTTCAACTACCGAAGTAGATGGCGTGATAGGATACCATGCTGCAAACGTTGCACCACCGTAAACTGCGCCTAATCCACATGCTGCATTTCCTTCCATCATGATCCAATCTTTCACCAAGTTCCTTCTTTCAACACGAATATCTAATGGATATTTAAAGTTTGCTTTTACATAATCAATTCCAAGCTGTAGTGCTTTTACATTCATTGGGATCAATTTTTCTTTTCCCTTGAACTGCTCTGCTAAAAGCCCTTCCACTACACTGAATTCAATATCTAACAAAGCAATTAGTGCTCCCACATAAACTATGTTCTTAAATAATTGGCGTTGACGCGCGTCGGTATACGCATCATTACAAATGGCCATTAATGGGATACCGATATAATTGATGTCAGCTCTGTGATATTGAGAATGCAAAGGCTTTGAACTGTCGAATAAAAAATAACCTCCTTTTTTTACCGACTTCACATCGTTCAGCATACTTTGCGGATTAACCGCTACCATTAGGTCGATGCCTTCTCTGCGGCCTAAATATCCTTTTTCGCTTACGCGTACTTCATACCAAGTTGGTAAGCCCTGAATGTTCGAAGGGAAAATGTTTTTTGGTGTGACAGGAATTCCCATTCTAAATATTGCCTTGGTAAATAAGAAGTTGGCACTTGCAGAACCCGTTCCATTTACGTTCGCAAAACGGATCACAAAATCATTGACTTTGCTTTCGTTCTTTGTTTTTGCGACAACTTTTGTTTTAGCTTTCCCTCCTGCTCGGCGGGCAGGTTTCACAGGGAATTTCTTAACCACCTTTTTAATGCTTTTTTTCTTTGCAACCTTAACAGATCTCTTAGCTACCTTCTTCGTTGCTTTCTTACTAACTTTTTTAGTTACTTTTTTCTTTAGCTTTTTTGACATCCTGTATGTGTTTTAGTTACATTGTAGAAGAATTTTTGCATATCCCAAGCGGCAGTTGGACAACGTTCGGCACATAAACCACAATGCAAACAAACATTCTCATCCTTGATCATTACCCTTTTTGTTGGAAGTACATTAGACACATAAAGATCTTGTGTTTTATTTGCAGCAGGCATTTTTAATTTATTACGCAAAACATTTTCATCTTCCGCGTTCTCTGTAAACGTAATGCAAGCGGTAGGACAAACATCCATACAAGCATCACATTCAATACACTTGGTTTCGGTGAATACAGTTTGAACATCGCAATTTAAACAGCGTTCTGCTTCTTTAAATCCTGTAAGGCGATCGAAACCTAATTCAACTTCTTTTTTTCTATTTGATAAGGTTAATTTTTTATCTGCTTGAGGTACAACATAGCGAACATCGCTTGTTACTTCGCTATCATAACTCCACTCGTGAATTCCCATTTTTTGACTCACCAAATTCACCATTGGATCTAAACGTTTGTTGAGATCAATACCTTGGCAAAAATTATTTATGGAGACTGCTGCTTGATGTCCATGTGCTACAGATGTAATTACGTTCTTTGGTCCCCAAGCTGCATCACCTCCAAAAAATACTTTTGGATTTGTAGACACAAATGTTTTTTCATTCACTGTTGGCATTTCCCATTTATCAAACTCAATACCAAGATCGCGTTCGATCCAAGGAAAACTATTTTCTTGTCCAACCGCTATCAATACATCATCTGCTTCAATAAATACATCTTCACCACCTACAGGCACCAATTTTCTTTTTCCGTTCTCGTACACTGCAGTTACTTTTTCGAATGTCATTCCTTTTAGAACACCATTCTCAACCACAAATGATTTTGGAACGTGATTATCAATGATAGGAATATCTTCATGCGCTGCATCTTCTTTTTCCCAAGGAGATGCTTTCATTTCTGCAAATGGCGAACGTACAACAACTTTTACTTGCGTTCCGCCTAAGCGACGCGCAGTTCTACAACAGTCCATGGCAGTATTTCCTCCACCAAGAACAATTACTTTTTTACCGATCTTTGCTGTGTGTTCAAAAGCAACACTTGCAAGCCAGTTAATTCCTAAGTGAATATTAGCATCGCCCTCTTTACGACCCGGTAGATCCGGAAGGTCTCTTCCGCGCGGTGCGCCTGTACCAACAAACACTGCATCGTAATCTTTACTCAACAACTCCTTCATGCTTTTTACATAGTGATTAAAGTGAGTGTGAATTCCAAGATCTAAAATATAATTTACTTCTTCATCTAAAACAGTTTCAGGTAAACGGAAAGAAGGAATTTGACTGCGCATAAATCCTCCACCTTTCTTCTGCTCATCATACAGATCAATGATATATCCAAGTGGCGCAAGATCACGTGCTACAGTTAAAGATGCAGGACCAGCCCCAACTAAAGCTATCTTTTTTCCATTTGATTTAAATGGGCCTTGTGGCATTAGTTTTTTTACATCGCTTTTATCTGCGTTATCAGCTGCAACGCGTTTAAGACGACAAATTGCAACGGGCTCTTCTTCCACCCTACCACGACGACAAGCAGGCTCACATGGGCGATCGCATGTTCTTCCCAAAACACCAGGGAAAACGTTAGAATCCCAATTGATCATATACGCTTCGGTATATTTTCCTGCTGCGATCAATCTAATATATTCTGGTACCGGAGTATGCGCCGGACAGGCATACTGGCAGTCGACCACTTTATGGAAATATTCAGGGTCTTTAATGTCGGTTGGTTTCAAGATATTATTTTTTTAGTTGGGTAGAGTTATTTTGCGAATAATAATAAATATTACTCTGACAAATATGTAAAAATTCATTAATAATTCCAAGCAATTACCAATAAATATCTAGGTATAAAACATGGCCAATTTTGCGGTATTAATCGTTACTAAAAAGTAATGTTAGAGCGATCGAAATTGATCATGGAGTAATCACCTAATCAGTGAATTATTGAATAAAACCTTAAAATGTTACTCTTCCACATCCAACCTAAATTTATGAAGAAAGCGATGAAATACGGGGCTAAATAAAACCGCAACACTGGTTAAAAAAGCCACACCGCTATAGATCGAATAAATGGAGGCGAAAATTTTTGCGGAATCATTAGGGGCTTTATCTACAGGGCCCATTCCCGTTAAAATTAAACTGGCATTGTATAAACTATCCACCCAAAGAATTTGAAAATAAACATGGTAACCAATTGTTCCAACTGCTAATGAAAATACAATAAATACCATGGCAAAAAAGGCACTTCTGAAAAGGCTGTTAAAAAAATGTTTTTTGTGCGGAAGTTGCTTTGTTTTATTTTCCACCTAATCTGAATCCTAATGTTTGCTTATTCTCTGTTTGTCCTATCTCTAAATGTTTCACATCATCAATAGAAAGTGTAGCTAATTCTTCTGCCGTACGTTTACTTGCCTCCATTGCCGCTAAACGTAAATTTTGTTTTTTAACAACGCCACCAACCATTTGTCTTACAGTACGTGCATTTCCAAAATGGCTATCTCGCTTTTCGTAAAGAGCACTCAAATAGTTGAACATATGCTCTGATGCTTGAGCAGACGGTTTTAATCCTTCATGCTTCAATAAATTATTTGCGATCACAAGTAATTGCTCTGCTGTATAATCTTCAAACAAAAATGTTTTATCAAAACGCGATTTAAATCCGGGATTGCTTTCTATAAATTGGTGCATGTTGTGAGGATATCCGGCAACGATCACACCAAATTTACCACGCTGATCTTCCATGCGCTTTAAAATAACCTGTATTGCTTCTGACCCAAAATCAGTTGTAGACGAAGCGTTTGCTAGAGCGTAAGCTTCATCAATGAATAATATCCCACCCATTGCTTCTTCAATTTTCTCGGCAGTTTTAATAGCGGTTTGTCCAACATAACCTGCTACTAAACCCTCGCGGTCCACTTCAACACATTGCCCGCGTTCTAAAACGCCAAGAGCTTTGTAGATCTTTGCCATGATGCGTGCCACTGTTGTTTTTCCGGTTCCCGGATTTCCTGTAAACACTGTATGTAATGAGAATTTATTGACCACATCTTTTCCGGTTTCATTATAAAAGCGGATCAACTTCACCATTTCATTGATATCCTCCTTTACTTTATCCAAACCGATCAATTCATTCAGTTCGCTTAAGGCTAATTGTAATTCCTTATCATTTATCACTAATTTGAGTTTCTTCTTTTGTTCTGCCAAGAAACCAACGCGCAAGTCTTCAAGCGTAATTGTTGAAAGTTCTTCGTTTGTAAGTGCGTGCATGTCGGGCGCTTTCATTAAACGCAAGCCCATATCCATTTTTGCTTCATCCACCAAGGCATTTACAAATCGTGCATTTCCAAAACTATCATCCCGCTTACGATACGCTTCGGTTAATTGCTCCTTTAAATACTCTTCTGCATCTGTTGCAAAGCCAACTTGTTTATTCTTTGCAGCGTAGATCGCAATTTGATAGAGTTCTTCAGGTAAATAGTCATCAAAATGAAAGTATTGAGTAAAGCGAGATTTCAATCCCGGGTTACTTTCTATAAAGGTTTTCATTTCCTTTGGGTAACCGGCGCCAATGATGGCAATATCTCCGGGACCATCACTCATCTCCTTAAGCAAGGTTTCAATCACCTCTTTTCCAAAATCTTTGCTATCATCATCCGTTCTTGCTAAAGAGTAAGCTTCATCAATAAATAAAATTCCGCCACGCGCACTATCAATTGCTTTTTTTGTTTTTGGTGCAGTTTGACCGATAAATTCTCCAACTAATGAAGCTCTATCAACTTCCACCACATGACCTTTTGTTAGCAAGCCCATTTTTTGGTAGATCTTACCTAACATTTTCACAATGGTAGTTTTGCCTGTTCCTGGGTTTCCTGTAAAAATACTATGCAGCGAAATTTTATCATTATCCTCAAATCCTTTTTCGCGTCGAACTTTTGTAAAATTCAAGTAAGTAATATTTTCTCTGATTGATTTTTTTACAGTATCTAAACCGATCAACCCATCTAATTCCGCTAATAATTCATCTAAGGTTTTTGTATCACCATTATCGATCACATTTTTCTTTACATCGCCTCCGCTAGATCCAATGGCTAAAGTTTGCTCAATGGTCTTTACTAATTCCAGCTCACCTTCTTCATCAGCCTCGGCACAGTTAAAAGTTACGGCTCCAACGAGCACATCATTAAACACAACTTCTAATGTATATTTATCATCTACCCAAGTTCCGCCATCTTCAGTTCCCCAACCGCGTTCAATGTAATAACTAAAATCAGCGCGATTATCGCCCATATATGCAGCGTGTAAAATACTTGCTTTTGGTTGACCAGCATCATCAAAATAATTCAAATAAAATTCGTAATTATAATCCTGCGCTGTAAGATTTTTGAATTTGATCTCCGTCCAAATATATCGTGTGGATTTTTTATTGAAGGTCTTTAAATATTTGCGATTGCGTTGTTGCCAACCGTTTGAATCACCTTCAAATAATTTAATGTGCTCGATCTCAAAATACGGATTGTTGGTATTTGTAACCTTTCCTACTTCATTGATGTGAAATAATTTCTCGCCGATCATTACGCCATCAATAAAAGCTTGCCATTTATAGGAACCTTTGTTCCAATATTGACCGGCAGTGGCATTTCCCCAACCATCCCGAAAATAAAAGATGTTGTCCTCTTTTTTTACGGTAATGTTTTCTTCTAAGCTACAATGTTCCTTTGTTCCCTTTTCATCAACAGCTTTCAAAGTCAATTTTGCTGTCCAATCTTCTTCGTCGAACAGTTTATTATATATAGCAACCTCGCAACGCACATAATCAACTTCATCTTTATCAAAACTACTGCGGTATCGTTTGGCCGAATTTGCCATCCACTCATTGCTCGCAAATGTATTAAGACCTTTTAATTTAAATCGCTTTTCCATCCTTAATAAAAATAGTATTTTGTTTTAAATAATATGCATTATAAATTTACAGTGATTTTAATAATTTATATTTATATAATTTAGCACTCTACATAATTTAACATATGGAAGAATTACAGCATATTTTATTTATTGATATTGAAACTGTACCGCAGATCTATAAATACGATGAATTGAAGTTGGAAACACGAAATCTATGGGACACAAAATGGCAATACAGCAAGGATGTAACGTCCGAACAACATTACAGTAAAGCAGGTATATATGCCGAATTTGCAAAGGTAATTAGCATTGGATTAGGCTATTACAATGGAAATGAATTCAGGGTAAAGTGTATTTCGGGCGACGATGAAAAAAAAATATTGACAGAATTCTCTGAACTTGTAAGCAAGCATTTTAATAAAAAAGATAATTGCCTCTGTGCACATAATGGTAAAGAGTTTGATTATCCATTTTTATGTCGTCGCTTTTTGATCAACGGCATAAAACTTCCAAAAATTTTGCAGATCCAGGGTAAAAAACCTTGGGAGGTCAATCATTTAGATACCATGGAATTGTGGAAGTTTGGTGACTATAAAAATTATACCTCTTTGAATTTATTGGCGCATGTGTTTCATATTCCATCTCCAAAAGATGATATGGATGGCAGCATGGTGAGTAAAGTTTATTACGAAGAGAAGAATTTAAAAAAGATAAACACTTATTGCATGAAAGATGTGATCACTTTGGCTAGAGTTTATAGTCGCTTTGTGAATGCTGATGAATTAAAAGAAGAGCACATTGTATATTTATGATCTGGTATAAACCATATAAAACTGAAGATGTTGCATGGATGCTGAAAGGCACCATGGGCCATCATTTAGGAATTGAATACATTGAAATTAGCGATGATTCAATAACAGCAAGCATGCCTGTTGACGAACGTACCAAACAACCATTTGGTATTTGCCACGGTGGAGCTTATGTTGTTTTGGCCGAGGAGTTAGGAAGTATTGCCAGTTATTTGGTGGTGAACCCCGAACTTTTTATTGGCGTTGGCATGGAAATAAATGCGAATCATTTAAAGGCAGTTAGCTCCGGAAGGGTGAAAGGGATTTGCAAACCAATTCATATCAAAGGCAAAACACACGTTTGGGATGTAAGAATGTACGATGAAACCGGAGATCTTTGTTCGGTTTGCAGGTTTACTTGCCAAATAGTGCCAAGAAAAAATATTGAGGTAAAAAATGCCTAACTTCACCACAAATCTATGGCGCATTTAAAACTAGCAATAATTGGTAATGGAAGTTGGGGCACTGCACTCGCGAAATTATTTTTAAACAATTCTGACCACATCCATTGGTTCATGCGCAAGCAAGAAGATGTGGATTTTATGAAAGCGTATAGCAATAATCCACGCTATATTAGTTCAGTTGAATTTGACACCTCTAAGATCACTTTTTATACTGATATTAAAGCATGCATTAAAGATTCAGAATTTATAGTGCTAGCCGTTCCATCTGCATTTATAGCCGATACACTTGCGCCATTATCAAAGGAAGACTTTAAAGGGAAAACATTTTTCTCTGCCATAAAAGGAATTGTGCCGCAACATAATTTAATTGTGGGCGAATATTTAAATCAGATCTACGAAGTGCCATTTACCAATATTGGAGTTATTACCGGTCCTTGTCACGCTGAAGAGGTTGCCTTAGAAAAATTAAGCTACTTAACCATAGCGAGTCAAAATATACAAAGCGCGCAAAAAATAAGAGATCTGTTGGTTTGCCGCTATTTAAAAGCAACCACAAGTGATGATATTTATGGCACAGAATACTCTGCGGTTTTAAAAAATGTAATTGCCGTTGCCGGAGGTATTTGTCACGCACTTGGCTATGGCGATAATTATTTAGCTGTATTAGTAAGCAATGCCATTCAAGAGATCAAGCGTTTTGTAGATGCTGTTCATCCTATAGATCGTGACATAAAAGCATCTGCTTATTTGGGCGATCTAATGGTAACAGCCTATTCGCAGTTTAGCAGGAATAGAATGTTTGGCACTATGCTGGGCAAAGGTTACAGTGTAAAACAAGCGCAATTAGAAATGAACATGATCGCCGAAGGCTATTATGCTGTAAAATGTGTTTACGAAATTAATAAGCAGTATAATGTAGATATGCCAATTACCAACGCTGTTTATAGGATCATTTATCAAAAACAAGATCCAAAAAAAGAAATAGAGAATTTGTCTAATTTATTATCATAGTTTGCGCTCTTTAGCATTTACAATATCCGCATTGTTTCATCCTCTATTAATGGCAAGTTACGCTTGTCTTCTTCTATTTTTTGGTTTTAAAAATACGGTGTTTGAGCTAATGACAGCCAACAGCACCAAGTGGCAAATTACACTTACTGTGTGCGCGTTTACATTTGTATTGCCAGTTCTTAATATTTATTTGATGTACAAATTAAAACGTATTCAAAGTTTTACGCTTAGCTCGCAACATGAACGTACATTTCCTTACATCATGACAGCGATCTTCTATTTTGGATTGTTTTATTTGTTCTATGATCTTCGTATTTGGGAAAGCATAAAATTATTTGTGTTGTGCGCCGGCACTGCCATATTATTTACAGCTGTTATTAATTTACGCTATAAGATCAGCGCACACATGGTTGGCATTGGAGGCATTGTGGGCATGATGATATCCTTAAGCATTTTATTACAGTATGATCTTTTACTTTTTATTATTGCCAGCATTTTAATTGGCGGTATAATTGGTTGGGCTCGTATTGTGCTTGAAGAACACAAGCCATCGCAGGTATACACAGGTTTTTTGTTAGGGGTAAGTTGCCAGTTGGTTTTGTTCTTACCTTTACAACACTTATCATTGAATTTCTAAGCTCAAAATGAATTTAGTTACTGGTGCCACGGGATTATTAGGAAGTCATGTTGTTTTAAAATTATTACAACAGGGTAAAACTGTTGTGGCCGCCAAGCAAAGTTCGAGTGACCTTACAAAGGTAAAACACTGTTTTTCGTACTATACAAAAGATGCTGAAAGCCTTTTTAATAAGATAAAATGGGTTGACCTTGATATCACCGATGTATATTCCATTGAAGAAGCGCTAAATGGTGTTGAGCATGTGTATAATTGCGCGGGTTTTGTTTCTTTTTTAGAAAAAGATCTTCCTAAACTAACTTTGCTCAACGAAACCGGCACAGCCAATTTGGTGAATGCTTGTGTTGAAAACCTGCCTAACGGTAAGGCAGGAAAGATAAAATCATTTTGCCATGCAAGTTCATTGTCAACCATTAACAATGCCGATTATGAAGGAGAATTAAGCGAAAAGATATTTTGGAAAACATCGGGCAAAGAAAGTTCTTACGCCATCAGTAAATATAATGCCGAGCGTGAAGTTTGGCGAGGAATTGAAGAAGGATTGAATGCAGTGATCGTTAACCCAGGGTTTATTTTAGCGCCTGGATTTTGGAAACAAAGCAGCGGGAAGCTCTTTGCCTTTTGCAAAAAAGGAAATATGTTTTACACTGATGGAAGCACAGCCTATGTAGATGTGAATGATGTGGCGGAGGTAATGGTACAACTCATGGATAAACAAATTTTTAATGAGCGCTTTATTTTGATCGAGAATTCGTACACCTTTAAAGATATTTTTACGCAAATACAACAAAATTTTGGCAAGCCTGCGCCCTTCATTAAGAGCGGAATTTACCTCCTACAATTAGGTAGAATTGCCGACGCAATTTTAAGTGCAATTACTCGAAAAGATCGCGTTCTCACTTCAAATACAATTCGAACCGCGATCGGACATAAAAAATACTCCAATTCTAAGATAAAAAATACCCTTTCATTTTCATTTAAACCCATTAAAGAGGTGCTAAATAGCATTTGTGAGCACTATAAAAATGACCTAAAATCTGGCAAAATCTAAATTATTTTAGATAAATGAATGTTTTAATCAACAAATTCTTTGTATTTATAAGTTATTTACATACCTTGGTCTACTATAAGACGCGAGATATATGCACATTGCAGTTGCCGGTAACATTGGCTCAGGAAAAACCACACTAACTTCTCTCTTAGCAAAGCACTACAAATGGCATGCTCACTACGAAGATGCAGATGACAACCCCTATTTGAATGACTTCTATGAAGATATGCAGCGTTGGTCGTTCAATTTGCAGATCTATTTCTTAAATAATCGCTTCAATCAAATATTAGATATTAGGAAGGGTAAACACACGGTAATTCAGGACAGGACCATATATGAGGATGCTTATATATTTGCGCCAAACCTGCACGCCATGGGTTTGATGACCACTAGGGATTACGATAATTATTTCTCTCTCTTTAAATTGATGGAAAGCCTGATCAAATCACCCGATCTTATTATTTATTTAAGAGCTTCGGTGCCTACTTTGGTTAAGCAAATTCAAAAAAGAGGAAGAGAATACGAGAATAGCATTAGACTAGATTATTTAAAACGATTGAACGAGCGTTACGAAGCTTGGGCCGCATCTTACGAATCAGGCAAGTTATTGATCATTGATGTAGATGATATTAACTTCAGTGAGAATAAGGAGGACCTTGGAAAAGTAATACGATTGATCGATAGTAAACAAAACGGTTTATTCAAGTAAAATTGAGCGGTACACTAAATAAAGAAGCTGAATTTTTTGATGGGCACTTTACAGAATCCATCAAGACTATTACTGCGGCCAACTGCGAGCTGATCATTGCTTATGATGGTGTTTTAAATACTGAAACCATTAGCAAATTAGAAACAGAGATCGAACAAAAGATCATTGACCTTGCAGTTCCTAAAGCAGCGCTTAAAAAAATATTCTTTATCTGTGTTGAGTCTTTGCAAAACATGCTTATCCATGGACATAAAGATCTCAACGGCTCTCAGCATAACTACTTTTTGGTTTACAAAAAAGGCGGTCAAATAATTATCCTTACGGCAAACTTAATTAGCAATACAGCTATTCCTAAAGTGGATGGCGACCTTAAAGCCATCAATTCATTTGAAGATCCTGCTGAATTGAAATCATATTACATCAATCACCTCGAGAAAAATGAGTTGAGCGAAAAAGGCGGTGCTGGTTTAGGATTTATTACCATTGCCATGAAGAGCGGTAACAAGCTTAACTTTGCTTTTGATAGAATTAGCGAGCTTCACTCTTTATTTAAATTAGAAGCTGCAGTAAATGTTGAATGATTGAGGTAGCGTCTGAAAAGTATCTATTCGTGTTTTTCCGCATCTTTTGTATTCCTGTTTCGTTGCTTCCCTTGACCAGACTACCTCCGGGTATGGCCTGCGGTAAGCGCCTCACATGAATACAAAATACTTGAAAAACAAAGAAAATCTACTTTTCAGACACTACCAAAACGATCCAATGCATTTAAATAAGTCCGTATTATTTCTCCCATCCTGGTACCCTACTCAACAAGATCCTACACACGGAATTTTTATTCAAAACCATGCTAAAGCTTTAGCTCGCTTTACAAAAGTTATTGTTGTGTACGCCTATAGCGTAAAAGGCAATACTTCCGGTGAGATCATCACACATGTTGACGGAAATTTAACTGAGGTATATCTGGCCTATTCAAAGACAACGATCACTATACCCTTTGCAAAACACTATAGTCAATTCACTAACTATGTAAATGCTTACAAAAAACTATTACAACATTTGATATATCATAACATTTCTGTTTCGGCCATTCAAATAAATGTTGTTTTTCCGGCGGCAATAATTTTAGATCTGTTTAAGGAACATTATCAAGTAAAACACACTATAGCCGAACACTGGAGCGGTTATTTGCACGAAGACGGAAATTATAAAGGAGCAATATTAAAACGTTATACCAAAAAATGTTTTAAAACTGCCGCAAAGGTTTGGCATGTATCCGAAAAACAAAAACAAGCACTCATTGAACATAATTTAAAGGCAGATTTTGAATTGCTTTACAATGCCGTAGATACTTCGGTATTTAAGATCAGCGCTCAACAAAAAAATAAAAAGATCACATTTCTCCATGTTTCTTCCTTGGTAGAAAGAGAAAAGAATTTAAAAGGCACATTTGAAGCACTTAAACTTTTGCAGAATAAAGATCTTGAATTTGAATTGATCGTTATTGGTGGGAATGAAGAAAGTATTTCAAAAACCAAACTTGTTCAAGAAAATTTCGACATAAAACAAGTTAGCTATTTAGGTTACCAAACCAAAGAAAATATCAGTACCTATATGAATAGGTGTGATGCACTTTTGTTGTTCAGTAACTTTGAAGGAATGCCGGTGGTAGTGCTCGAAGCGCTGGCTTGCGGTTTACCTGTATTTACATCACAAGTTGGGCAATTACCGCACTTAATTACCGATGAATTTGGAAGAACATCTCCGGTGAATGATGTGAAGCACTTTGCAAGTCACTTAGAGAATTTTATAAATGGAAAGTATAGCTTTAACTCAGAAAAGATGAGTTCTTTTATTTCTGAGCATGCATCATTTGATGCCGTTGGAAAACAAATGTTTGATTTTTACATTAAGCATTCTGCTATGTAAAAACTAAGCCTCAATGAGTTTGGTCAATTCCACAAACTGCTCTACACTTAATTGCTCGGGGCGCTTATCAAATAAATAATTTGAGGTATCTGCATTTGGCTTTAACATGGATTTTACCGAATTACGAATAGTTTTTCTGCGCTGATTGAATGCAGTTTTCACTACCGTTTTAAAAAGTACTTCGTCGCATTCCAGCTTCTTAACTACATTACGCTTTAATCTAATAACGGCGCTTTTTACCTTGGGTGGGGGCGAAAAAACATTTTCGTGAACTGTAAATAAATACTCGATCTCATAAAATGCTTGTAGCAATACACTTAAAATTCCATATACTTTCGAGCCCGGTTTTTCTGCCAAACGCTCGGCCACTTCTTTTTGGAACATGCCAACCACTACATCCACTTTATCCTTATGTTCTAAAACCTTGAACATGATCTGGCTTGAGATATTATAAGGAAAATTGCCGATGACATTGAATTTTTTATTGTTTACGATCTTGTCTAGATCAGCCTTTAAAAAATCTGTTTCAATTATCTTCTCAGCATACTGTGGATACTTCTCTTTCAAAAAAGGGATAGAATCTCGATCTACATCTAATGCGAAAAAATCAGGCCTTTCAATTAAATGCTTTGTTAGCACTCCGGTGCCCGGACCAACCTCTATTAAAGCGTTTGTAGAATTTTGATCGAGCATAGCATCCACAATATTGCGCGCAATGGTTTCATCCACCAAAAAATGTTGTCCTAAATGTTTTTTTGCTCTAATTGGTTGTGTCATTAATCGATCACCTGAAGTAAAGTACGGAATGCGGTATATTTATCCTTAAATTTTTTTGTATGATCGGCTTGCAAAGCAGGGGCATGTTCCTTTTGGTAACGTTCAATATCAACCATTGCTAGGAATTTATACTGCATGGAATAGGTATGTCCCTCATCTTCCACATAAAGTACTTTCACCATCTGGCTATCCACAAAGCAGCCGGTTTTCATCACCTCTGGGATATGAATTTCCTTCATCCAATTTACCCATTCGGTATGAACATCATCACTAATATTTACGGTTACATTGTAAATGAACATATTGCAAAAATACAACTAATTTCCCTTATAAATTAGCCTAAAATTTACCGGATTATTTGTACTTTTAGTTCTGATTCTCCCGCGGATCACGCTGATTTGCGCAGATTTATTTCATGAATAAACATCTGCGTTGATCTGTGCAATCTGCGGGAGACACAGGTCACCTTTTTATAAGGTTATTACATATGAAAACAAATTTTGTTGAAGAATTAAAATGGAGAGGAATGCTTCAGGATATCATGCCTGGCACTGAAGATCTATTGAATAAAGAAATTGTGAGCGGTTATATTGGTTTTGATCCTACATCCGATTCACTTGGAATTGGCAATATGGTTCAGATCATGACCTTGTTACATTTTCAAAAAGCAGGGCATAAGCCAATTGCTTTAGTTGGTGGTGCTACCGGCATGGTTGGCGATCCTTCAGGAAAATCAGCAGAGCGTAATTTATTGGATGAAGCAACTTTGAATCATAATATTGCTTGTCAGAAAAAACAATTAGAGAAATTTTTGAATTTTAACTCAGGTGCAAATTCGGCTGAGATCGTAAATAATTATGATTGGTTCAAGAACTTCAGCTTTTTAGAATTCATAAGAGATGTAGGAAAACACATTTCTGTAAATTATATGTTGGCCAAAGATTCGGTAAAAAATCGTTTAGAGAACGGGATGAGTTTTACAGAATTCAGTTATCAATTGGTGCAGGGTTACGATTTTTATTACCTATGGAAGAACAAAGGCATAAAATTGCAAATGGGTGGATCTGATCAATGGGGAAATATTGTTACAGGAACAGAATTGATCCGTAGAAAAGCGAGCGGAGAAGCATTTGCTTTAACCACACCACTTATTAAAAAAGCCGACGGGACAAAGTTTGGAAAAACCGAAGGGGGAAATGTGTGGTTGGATAGGAACAAAACTTCGCCTTACAAATTTTATCAGTTTTGGTTAAACTCTAGCGACGAGGATGTAAAAAATTACATTCGCATTTTTACCTTATTTACAAAGGACGAAATAGAAAAACTAGAAGCTGAACACGCAACGGCTCCACATTTACGCACCTTACAAAAAGCATTAGCTAAGGATATTACCATTCGTGTACATTCAGATAACGATTATAATGCCGCTGTAGAAGCTTCGCAAATATTATTCAATGGAACTATAGAAGATCTTGCAAAACTATCTGAAGAATTATTTCTAGATATTTTTGATGGCGTTCCTTCGTTTGATGTTTCTTCATCCGAATTAAATACCGGAATTGGCTTGGTAGATCTTTTAGCAGAAAAAACAGCTATTTTTCCAAGTAAAGGCGAAGCCCGTAAAATGTTACAGGCCGGAGGCGTAAGTTTAAATAAGAATAAAGTGGAAGATGCGCAAATGGTAGTGAACTTAAATAATACCATCAACAAAAAATATATCTTGATACAGAAAGGAAAGAAGAATTACTTTTTGTGTAAGCTGAACTAAAAATGGCACTTAAACAATCGCAATATTTAAAACTTCAACAAAAGCTTTTACCGCAGCAAATTCAGCTGATGAAGTTATTGCAATTACCTACAATGGCACTTGAGGAACGCATTAAAGAAGAATTGGAATTAAATCCCGCTCTAGAAGAAGCCGACGAAAGTTTTGATGAAGATGATATTGCCAATAATGAAGATAGCGATAATGATGCAGATGTTGAGTTAGATGACAACGGGGATATTAAAGAAAAAGAAGTAGAGCGCATTGATGATGAAGTTGGATTAGAGGATTACATGGGTGATGATGAACTTGACTCTTACAAATACGAAATAAGCAATAAAGGCGCTGATGATGAGACCCGTGAATTTGTGGTGGTGGAAGGGCCTGATTTCCATAATCTCTTAGAGCAACAATTAGGTTTACGTGATCTTAGCGAAACAGAATACACCATTGGTGTTTATATCATTGGATGCATTGATGAAGATGGTTATTTGCGCAGAGAGATAGACATGATCGTTGATGATCTTGCCTTTAATTACAATATCACATCTAATGTTCAAGAAATTGAAAAAGTTTTAAAGACCATCCAGAGTTTTGACCCTCCGGGCGTTGGCGCTCGTACCATTCAAGAATGTTTACTGATCCAATTGCACAGAAAAGCAGATCAAACTAGAGATGTAGTTCAAGCCATTGAGATCGTAAAAGATCATATGGAGGAATTCAGCAAAAAACATTACGAGAAGATCCTCAAAAAAATGAATATCAGCAGCGAGGAATTAAAAGAGGTGATAGAAGTGATCACACATTTAAATCCGAAGCCCGGCGATACAGATATTAAATCCAATTCGCATAGCGAGATCGTTCCTGATTTTTTGGTGAACGTTAACGATGGTAAACCTGAGTTCAGCATCAACTCTCGCAATATGCCCGACCTAAAGATCAGCAAAGAGTATTTAGAAATGCTGAAAGAATATTCGCGGCAAAAAAATAAAGACGGAAAAGAAGCAACCACTTTTATTAAGAGCAAAATTGAAAGCGCACAATGGTTCATAGATGCATTGAATCAACGACACTTGACATTGATGTTGTGCATGCAAGCCATCTTAGAATTTCAAGAAGAGTATTTTATTACAGGAGATGAAGGCAAATTAAAACCTATGATCTTAAAAGATATTGCTACAAAGGTTGAAATGGATATCTCTACCGTTTCGCGAATGGCAAATAGCAAATATGCACAAACACCTTACGGCACATTTTTATTGAAAACTTTCTTTAGCGAAAGTATGAGTACCGATAGTGGCGAAGAAGTAAGCTCGCGTGAGATCAAAAAGATATTGAAAGATTGTGTGGATGCTGAAGATAAACACAAGCCATTAACCGATGATGCGCTGTGTGATATTTTAAAAGAAAAAGGTTATAATATTGCGCGCCGCACTGTAGCCAAATACAGAGAGCAATTAGATATTCCTGTGGCACGAATGAGGAGGGAAGTGTAAAAACATTTATGTTAGCTGATTTTTTTAATAAAGAATGGAGAACTCGTGTTCTTTTGCTCGCCTTCAGCGTTGGCATTTTTTTCTTTTATTTCCATCATACGTTTTTAAATATCAACTCCATGCTCACTTCGATCGAAGGTGATGGCATGAAAAATTACTATACTTTCATTTACCATACCGTAAAAGATCATTCGTTGATCGAATTTTCGGGACTCAATTATCCTTATGGAGAACACTGTGTTTATACTGATTGCCAACCATTACTTACTTTTTTGTTCAAACTAGTCCCCTTTACTCATGGTCATCTTGTGGGAATACTCCATTTTCTAATGCTGTTCTCATTCATTATAACGCCTAACATCATCTATAATATTTTTAGGCTATATAAAGTAAACATCTTTACTTCATTTTTGAGTGCGCTTTCCATAACCCTTATCATTCCACAACTGGATCGCATCGGTGGTCATTTTGCTTTATCATATGGATGCGTGATTCCGCTTGCAATTTATTTAATGACAAAATATGTGTTAGAGCCAAACAGAAAAACCGCACTACAACTGTTTGCTTTTAATTGCTGTTTGTTCCTCTTACACCCTTATCTTGGATTAGGAACTTCGATCTTTACCTTTATTGCCTTATTTCTTAATGGCTTTAATACAAAGGAAATCCGTTCACTACTTAAAAATTTATTGCCTTCGCTTTATTTTGGAATTGGTCCTATTGTTTTCTTCATGTTATTTATGAAATTCACAGATACACACACCGGCCGACCACCGGAACCCTCGGGCATGGAACTTGGCGTTGCAAATTTTCAAAGTGTGTTTGTGCCAACGTTTGGACCTTTTCAAAGCTTTTTACAAAAATACTTATCCGATGGTCCTCGAGAATGGGAAGGACTCTCGTACATAGGCATTTTTCCTTTTTTCATGTTAGTGCTTTGTGTATTAGCAATTCCATTCTGCTTCAAAAAAATTGAATTCAAACGAATTACGATCGTGCTTTTTTTTGCATCCGTTCTTTTACTTCTCTTCTCGTTTGGCATTCACAATAAGATCCTCGAAAAGAACAATATCTCTATTGCTGCCTTAAAGCAATTTAGAACGCTGGGGCGTTTTGCATGGTTCTTTTATTTTATGGCTCCCATCCTTTCCACCATACTCCTCCATCGTATCATTAGCGCTTGCATAAATGGGAAAACGCAAAAGATCTTATTAATTTGCTTACCACTTCTTTTCTTTTCGTTCAATTTAGTGGAGGGTCACTACTTCATTAAAGATCGCTCGAGTAATTATCTAAAATCGCCCAATGTATTCCTAGAGAAAAATCTTTCTGTAAAAGAAAAAGAACTCATTGGGGAATTATCCAAAATGAATTATAGCGCTATCTTACCCATTCCTTATTATTGTACCGGTAGTGAGATCTACGATCGCGACGGGAAAGAATCGGCATACCTTTCTATGCTGCTTTCTTACCATTGCGCAAAGCCAATTTTTGGTGGTTTGCTCGCAAGAACATCGATAGAAGAAACAAAAAACGTGATCGATCTATTTAATGAATACAAAACAACACATGAAGTATCCGCCCTACTTAAAGATCAAAACATTCTCATTCTTAAAACAGCTCCTGAACAATTGCCAAATGAAACGCGATTATTAAAACGATTAATCCCTTATAAAAGCGTTGGAGAAACCACCATGTATATTGCTACTAGTAATGATTTTAGTGTGGATCTTTCAAAAGACACAACACGGCTGTCATTTCATTTAAGTTCTCCTCAACAGATCTTTGATAGTGCCGATATTTATTTTATAAGAACGGAAAACAGAAAACCATATCTTATTTCAAACATCAATGATTATGAAAAACCTTACGTTATTCCTAAACATAAATTTAAAAGCGGCGATTATACCATAAGTTTTCGCTATCACTATGAAAAAGAAACAAGCTCAGGCTTAGATATAAATTTTATATTAGCAAAAGTGCTAGAAAATTCTGAGGACTGGCAGGTAATGAGACCGATGCGTCATGTTTCGGGCTATTATAATGGTTATGTTATTTTTGAAAAGAAAGTGACGCTCGATTCAACCTTCGCATACAACATCCTTTTGCAAGGGCCTTCGAAAAAAAGCTACCATATTTCTCACTTTATGTTAAGACCGTCGGAACATGATATAAAGTATGAAGACGAAAATGGAAAAGTTTTCCTAAACAATTATCCCATTAAAGAATAAACCGAGGCTTAAGTACCACTCAATCTTTTAATTTATAAACGATCAGTCCTCTATGATGAAGAACAACTTTATCCTGAAAATTATTTGGGTAAAGTTTATTGAATTTGGCCGAATCGTTTAAAACAAGGTATTTCACACTTGGTGTTTTAATGTATGCGTCTACTTCCTCTTTTGAGATACCGTCATACACTGCAACGCCAATTTGATCCATTAAATATAAACTTGCACAGTAAGTAGGATCAAAAGCACTTATAAATTTATCTGTTCGTTTTATGCCCGCCTTTCGCAATTTTGGCTCAAGATCCTCATACGCTCTATAATCGCCCGACCACCAATGGATAGAATTTGAATGTCTCACATTATATAATTTCTTACAGTGAACTAAACTCTCTTTCATATTAAAGAACAAAATAATGATAAACGCAAACCTGAGTACAAACATGTAATTATCAGCGAAACGGCAGATCATCTCTCCCATAGTGAGTAACAAAAAGAAAACGGAAGGTAAAATAGCGATCACATAATAATCATGATCTCTGAATTGATTAAGAAAAAAGTATACGTATGCGCTACTTCCTAAAACATAAAGAACTGTAATGCTTAACAATAATCTATTAGCATATTTTACGAAGACAACGATGGTCATAACCGCTATGATCATGAGTACAAAAGATTCATAGGAATAATAATATGGCAACCATAAGTTAGTTACAAACTCAATCACTTTATCAAATGCTTCCCAACTATCTATCATTATTGGTTTTAACGCGAATGACTCATAGTGGTAGTGCTTGGTCAACCAATTAGCATATATATACCAAGAAGAAGATGCCACTATACCGATCATCACTGCCTTAATTATTCTCCAATGATCTTTAAAAAGGTTACCACTTGTTGAGCGTAAGAATTTTATCTTGTCGAGTATTACCAAACAAATTATCACAATAAAGATGAGGATCGCAATAGCCTTAATAAGTGCTGCTAGGGCAGCAAATATCACAAATAAATTTAGGTCAAGTTTTCGATCTGTTCTTAAGAATTTAAAAAAGAAATACCAAGCCGCAAGATGCAAAGCCATACTTGGCGCATCGGGCATAAAGTTTGGCGTATAAACTAAGAATGAGGGACTCAAGCACGCCGCAATAGTAAGCATAGTTGCTATGATACTGCTTTTGACAAATTCGTTAGCGAGCTTAAAAAAATAAAAAAGTCCAAACATAACTATGATAAGGGATATCATCCGCAGATAGATCTCATTAAAGCCAAATAACTTGTACATCAAGGCTCCCATGTAGTATATGATCGGAAATTCCACACCTGTTATTCCTTCTCCATCTAAATACCGTTGGATCCTCGGCTTAAAAAAGTTCATATCGGTTTTATAATAATTCAGTGCAATAGATGCTCTTTGGGTTTGCGCTGAAATATGAATTGAACATGGCCTACGATGAATATGTTTGAAGATGCCTATATAATAAAAAACAGAAAGTAAAGCCGATAAGAAAATAAATGCTCTTAACCATTTAGCAAGATTGTTGTTCTTAATAGAGAATCGACTATAAATGCTCTCGGTATAAACGTGAAGCTTTGCTAATTTATATTTTATTTTTTCGAGCATCTTAGTCTTTAACCTTTACTTGTACATACAAGGTATCAATATCAAATTTTTCTGATGGAGAATCTGCTAATTGGGAGAATACATTGATACAATAATATGGGTCATGCCAAGATTCCCTTTTAAACGTTACACTGTCCTTAAAATGACACCAAGAATTCACATCTGTAAAAAAATATCGTAAAGAGGTTCCATACCATCCAAAAGATTCTTTTTGCGATCCAACAGAAACAATAATAAACGCATTTGAGTACCCATAATTGGTACGCGCCCTGCCGCTAAAAACAACTTTAAATTCTTTGTCTCTTATATCTAAGCTTGGGTAATATCGATAAGTGATTCCAAAAGTTCCGGGCTTATATAATCTTGAAAACGGAATGTTTGTCAATGAATCAATTACTATCGTATCACTTTGTGAAGGCGGCGCTTTTGCAGTGAGAATTTTTGATTCAACCACTTGGTAATTGTCATCACACGAAATAAAACAAACTAAAACGACAATAATAAACACTGCCTTAACCATACTTATATCAACATCTCCTTTACATGCTCACTGATCACCAATTTACCGGCGGTTGCTTTTTTAATATCGTCAACGGTAACGCCGGGTGCAGTTTCAAGTAATTTAAATCCTCCTTCAGGAAGCACATCATAAACACCTAATTCGGTAACTATCTTTTTTACGCAATTGATCCCCGTTAAAGGAAGATCGCATTTAGGTAATAATTTTGATTGGCCGGCTTTATTTACTTGTTGCATAGCCACGATTATATTTTTTGCACTCGCTACAAGATCCATAGCGCCACCCATACCTTTTACCATTTTACCCGGTATTTTCCAGTTGGCAATATCACCATTCTCACTCACTTCCATGGCGCCTAGAATTGTAAGATCCACTTTTTGCGCGCGGATCATTCCAAAGCTCATAGCACTATCAAAAATTGATGAGCCGGGCAATAAGGTTACCGTTTGTTTACCGGCGTTTATAAGATCTGCATCCTCTTCTCCTTCAAACGGAAAAGGGCCCATGCCCAGAATACCATTCTCGCTTTGTAATTCAACGCTCATTCCTGTAGGAATAAAATTTGCAACCAAGGTTGGAATACCAATTCCTAAGTTCACAAACATTCCATCTTTTACTTCCTTTGCAATTCGTTTTGCAATACCATTCTTGTCTAACATAATCTTAATTTAATTTTGAAACAATACTTTTTGCTATTCTCATTCTTCCTCTTCCATTATAATGCTCAGTTGTCCAATTCTTATCTATGAAATCTGTCTTATCAACAAGCTCAAAATTGTCCACTACAACAGCTCCCATCTTGTTATACCTATTCACCAGAAATTCTTTGTTAGTCCTCATGAGATAAACAAGTTCCTTTCCAACCAATGAATCGGCAAACGCAACATTTTCAGAGAGCAAGTTAAATAAAACTTTTACACCATTCTTCTTCGACCATAACATAATTTCATCAAAATCCCTAATTCTTGGATTTTTCTCATTTAAATTAAACGCATAAGCCTTAATATAATGGGTTGCTAAACCACTCTTTTCCATGTCCCAACTTCCATCGGGTTTTAACCAGCCTCCGCTTCCCATAGCGAGATCCCATTGTTTAACGTTCTGATGCTTGAATTTAAATGGGAAGATCAAACTATCCTCTCTCCAATGCTTCTGAACAGATGAATCCAACTCCGCTTCAGTTCTATCCTCAAAGTTCTTTAAGGACAATAAGAATCTATTCCATATTTTTGGTTCAGGCCTAGATAACCTAACTGATCTTCTTAATTGCGTTTCCAAACTTGAATGGATCCATGATGCGCTAAATGATCTTAAATTCATGGTAATAATAACGGCCTTTGGCTTATTATACATCTCTTTTAACCAATATTTATAAATGCCCGCATGAACAGCCATTGTGTCAATAGTTACGAGATTTAATTTTGGGTTATAATATTTTACTAATTCTGAAATAGTAAGTTTTGTTGAATCAGCATCAGCATAGGTGGTGTTTGATGACTCTCCAAAATAGACAACATCAGTACCTTCCGGCAGATTTTGGCATTGATAAGCACATGGTGAATTCCTTTTTAGTTGATGCTTATAACTAGTGTTTAAGTATATAAAATTAAGCGATGTTACGATTATTAAAAGCAATATTAATTTATATGATACTTTTTTAATCATTAGAATTGAAAATAAATAAATGGTAAGTTTTCCATTCCGCTCATAGTTAAAACAAAGAATAAGAGCACTGAATAACAGCCCCACCTTACTAATTCATTTCTTTCTCCTAACCAACTATCAATACGGTTCTTTTTGAGAAGAATGTCGAAAAAAACCAAAACTCCAATAAAGAAAAAAGCATAACCATAAATAACATCTTTTCCTTCAACTTTCCAGTTGTTAACTAATGATGTAATGATTTCTTTCGCTTTATCAAAGGTTTCGGCTCTAAAGAATATCCAGATAAAGGAAACGATGAAAAAGGTTTTTACGCCTAGTAGAAAATTAATTATGCTAGCCTCTTCTTTAAATTGAAGCTTAAATAATTTGGTTAATCCCCGTTCAAAAAGATAAACAATGCCGTGCAACAAACCCCAAACAACGAATGTCCAACTTGCTCCGTGCCATAATCCACTCACGAAAAAAATAATAATGATATTTACAGCCCATTTAAATGTACTGACTCTGCTACCACCTAGGGGAATAAAAACATACTCCCTAAACCACGTTGTTAATGAAATATGCCAACGTTTCCAAAAATCATTAATGCTGATGGATAAATATGGAGTTCTAAAGTTGTTAATAAGGTCAATGCCTAATAATTTGGCAGCTCCACTCGCAATTGTTGAGTATCCAAAAAAATCAGCGTATATCTGGAAAGAAAAGAAAATTATCGCATTCAAAATTGAAATAGAATTATAGGCTTTGGGATCCGCGTAAACTTCATTGACTATTGGTGCCAGGTTATCTGCAACAGTCATTTTAATAAATAGGCCAAACAATATCAATCTAAAGCCATGAGCGAAATTATCGTAAATAGGTGAGATCTGTTTCTTGAGTTCGCTGCCTAGTTGGGAGTACTTTTCTATTGGGCCCGCTACCATTTGAGGAAAAAATAGAACATAATTAGCAAAATACCCTAAATGCTTTTCGGCTTTTTGATTTCCGCGATACACTTCAATGGTATAGCTCATAGATTGAAAGGTGTGAAAGGAAAGTCCTATTGGCAAAATAATATTTAGCTCAGAAGGCTTATAATTACCACCTAAAAAAGTAACAACACTATCGAGATTGCTTTCTAAGAAATTGAAATACTTAAAAAAACAAAGTATTCCAACGTTTGAAAGGATGCTTACTAATAAATAGACTTGTTTTGTTCTTTTTTTAATGGATCGCTCAATAACTAAACCTGATACATAATCAATAATTATAATAGCGAAAAGAATTAAAATGTAACTCGGAACAAATGCCATATAAAAATAACAACTGCCCAAGAACAACAATATCCAACGATATTTGTGCGGTAAAAGATAGTACAAAGCAGCTACAGCCGGTAAAAAGAGTAGGAAATGTAGCGAATTAAATAGCATTTACTTCTTCCTTACCGTTCTTTGCTCAATACGTTTTTCGTAATTACTTCCTTGGAAAATACGGTGTACATAAATTCCGGGTGTGTGAATTTGATCAGGGTCTAATTCTCCTGCAGGAACTAATTGTTCCACTTCGGCTACCGTAATTTTTCCGGCCATGGCCATCATTGGATTAAAATTTCTGGCAGTGCTTCTATAGATCAAATTACCTGCCGTATCACCCTTCCACGCTTTTACAATAGCAAAATCTGCTTCAAAAGCCGCTTCCATTAAATATTCTTTTTCCTGGCCGTTGAATTTGAATTTGCGCACTTCTTTACCAATAGCAACTTCGGTACCAACACCTGCGGGTGTAAAAATGGCCGGCATTCCGTAGGCTGCCGCTAAACAACGCGTAGCTAAAGTTCCTTGCGGTATCAATTCTACTTCTAATTCGCCGCTTAACATTTGTCGTTCAAACTCATCGTTCTCGCCAACATACGAGGAGATCATTTTTTTTACCTGACGAGTTTGTAATAATAATCCTAAACCAAAATCATCAACACCGGCATTATTACTAATAGCGGTTATTCCTTTGGTTCCCATTTTTATGATTTGCGCAATGCAATTCTCTGGAATGCCGCACAAACCAAAACCACCAAACATAATTGTTTGATTATCTTTTACTCCCTTTAACGCTTCTTCGGCGTTCTTTACTACTCTATTGATCATATTTCAATTCTACAAATTATCAAAAATACTAGGCTCTACATTTTCTTCATACGTTTCCGCATCGTATTTGCTACAATCCAATTCTAAATTTGGATCGATGTTTTTCGGACGAGGAAATTCGCCGTTACTTACTTTGAGTTTTTTATCGGCATACACTTTTTGAAAGAATTTTCCCCATATAGGCAATGCCATAGTTGCGCCTTGTCCTTCGGCCATTGAATTAAAGTGAATACTTCTGTCTTCGCCGCCAACCCAACAACCGGCAACAAGCTCAGGTGTTAAGCCCATAAACCAACCATCGGCATTTTTTTGTGTTGTTCCTGTTTTACCGGCTATTTGATTAAACAACTTGTATCTTCCTCTTAAAGATCCGCCAGTACCACCGTCCACAACACCACGCATCAATTGTATCATGGTGTATGCTTTTTCTTCACTAAACACCTCATCGCTGTTAGGAATAAATTCTTCTAATACTTTTCCATTTTTATCTTCAATGCGTGTAATAAAGGTTGGTTGAATAAATGTTCCCTTATTTGCAAACGTAGAAATTGCGCCCACCATTTCGAAAACACTTATGTCGGGTGTGCCTAAACATATAGAAGGAACTTCAGGAATATCAGATGTTATTCCCAAACGTTTTACCAAGGTAACAACTGCGTGCGGACCATATTGTTTCATTACCCATGCAGTAACATAGTTGATAGAGTTTGCCAAAGCTTTTTTAAGCGTAAGCATTTTTCCGTTTGTTTTGGCGTTGGGGCCATCGCTATTATTAGGACACCAATCTGTGCCATCCGGCAATGCAATACAGGTACGAACATTTGGAACTTGGTGGCAAGGACTTAAACCTTCTTGAATTGCTAAAGCATACACAAAGGGTTTAAACGTTGAACCAACTTGACGCTTACTAACTTTTACGTGATCGTATTTAAAATGTTTGTGATTGATGCCGCCAACCCAAGCTTTTACATAACCGGTTTGTGGTTCCATGGCCATAAAGCCTGTTTGTAAGAATGACTTGTAATACTTGATGCTATCAAAAGGTGTTAGCACAGTATCGATCTCGCCGCGCAAACTATACACACGCATAGGCGATGGTTTATGAAACGTAGCAATAATATTCTCGTGTGTTAGGCCTTGCTTTTTTAATTCGCGGTAACGATCACTGCGCTTCATAGACGCGTTCATGATGCCGTTTATTTCATCTTTACTTACATTCCACGCAAATGGATAATTTTTCTTTTGCTTTAGATCTTTATTGAAGATCACTTGCAAATTATGCATATGCTCTTCAACCGCTTCTTCTGCATATTTTTGCATGCGCGAATCAACAGTGGTGTAAATCCGTAAACCATCTTTGTAAATGTTGTATGGTTTTTTTGTTTCGGGATTAATATGCGTTTCGCACCAGGCCTTTAAAAAATTATCGCGCAGGTATTCTCTAAAATAAGGAGCAGGGCCGTCGTTATGATCTTCCGGCTGAAAGCTTACACAAAGAGATTTAGTTTTTAATGTGTCGTAAGCTTCTTTACTTAAGTAGCCATACTTTACCATTTGATTCATTACCACATTGCGACGTTGCAAAGTTCTTTCAGGAAAACGAATTGGATTGAACATGGCAGGATTTTTTGCCATCCCAACTAACATGGCAGCTTCGTGTATCTGTAAACTATCACAAGATTTATTGAAATAGATCTTTGCCGCTGATTTGATACCTACTGCCAAATTCAAAAAATCGAATTTGTTCAGGTACATGGCCATGATCTCATCTTTGGTGTAGTTTTTTTCCAAGCGCGTTGCTGTGATCCACTCTTTCATTTTACGGATCACCAATTGAATTTTGTTCAACTTCTCTCCACGCGGATACATCATTTTGGCAAGCTGTTGTGTAATGGTACTTCCTCCTCCACTACTTCCTCCACCAAAAACACCTGTAGCTGCTCTAAACAATGCTTTCACGTCTACACCGCTGTGCTCATAAAAACGCGCGTCTTCCGTTGCCACTAATGCTTCAACAATATCTTTATCTAATTGTTCAAAACGGATGTTCACGCGATTCTCGCTATAAAATTTTCCGAGTGTTTGAAGATCGCTACTATACACAACAGTAGCTAAATTGCTTTTTGGATTTTGTAATTCTTCAACGCTAGGTAATTCGCCAAAAGTTCCAAGAGAGATCAGAAACAAAAACAAAAAGATCAATACAAAAGGACTCCAGATAATGATCCAGACCCATTTGATGTATTTCGAAGATTTTGACAATGGAAATTTTGTGTAAAAATAGGAAAATATAGGAGAAAGAAAGCCTAAAATTTCATAAGTATTGGGAGAGTTTTCCCGCTGATCTCACAGATTCATGCAGATATCAAAATTACAGATGATTCGCGGAAATCAGCGCCATCTGCGGGAAATAAAATGCCCTACTCCCCCTTGAAAACCGGCTGCCTTTTCTCTAAGAATGCATTAACACCTTCATTATAATCGTAAGTTGAAGCTGCAATTACTTGCTCCTCTTTTTCTCTTATAAGTTGCTTATCGAGTGTATTTGTGGTGCCTTCATTCAGTAATTTTTTGGTAAGTGCAATGCCTTTTGTTGGCATTTGAGATAAAGTAATTGCGGTAGCTAAAGCTGTTTCCATCAATTTATCATCCTCAACCACTTTGTATATCATACCCATTTGTTCCGCATCTGAAGCACTCACTTTATCACCTAACATCATCAATGCACTCGCCTTTCCGAATCCAATTAATTTTGGAAGAAAAAATGTGCCGCCACTATCAGGTATCAAACCGATTTTACTAAACGCTTGAATAAATGAGGCAGCCTTTCCTGCAAAAACAACATCGCAAGCCAAAGCAATATTGGCACCTGCGCCTGCAGCTACTCCGTTAACAGCACACACAACAGGCTTTTGTAATTTTCGAATTCGTAAAATGATCGGATTATAATGTTCGTGAACAATGCGTTCAATGCCCGGGCCATTTTTATCCATCGCTTCAGCCAGATCTTGCCCTGCGCAAAACGCTTTTCCATTGGCAGTTATTAAAACCGCGCGAATACTTTTTTCATCAGCGGCTTTATCTAATTCTGCAATTAATTGCAAGGCCATTTCGCGATTAAAACTGTTGAATTTATCGGGCCTGTTCAAGTGCAACACTAAAACGCCACCTTCTGTTTTTGATCCTATTAAACTCATGATATTTTTTCGTTCTATATTTTCATTAAACTTAAATTATTAGTTACGCAAAACAAAAACATTCTTTTAGAAATATCTATCTTCAAAAAAGATCAGTAGTGCGTTTATATTTTGAATTATAAACTAGAAATCGTGGCTTAATTGATTGGTAGCCTTTTGAAGTATTTCAAATGCATTCTCTGCCATCAGATTCTCTCTATCTAGAGTTGGATTTATCTCTACCATCTCAAAACAACAGATCTTCTTGCTTCGCATGATGTAGTAAATAAGGTTACCCGCCTCTTTTTCGGTAATTCCATTTGGAACAGGTGTTCCGGTACCACTACTAATGCGGCTATCCATACTATCCACATCAAAACTTACGTAGATCAGGTCGCAGTGATCGAGGTAATTCAAAGCCTCGATGGCAATACGTTCAACCGCTTTTTTGCGGATCTCAGGTAAGGTAAACACACGGATCTTATTGTTCTTTATCAAAGCTTCTTCAGGTGGTTCAAAATCCCGAAGTGCAATAAATACGAGGTCATTATACTGTATCTTAGGGGTGATCCCACCTAAGTTCTTAAGCTTTTCCCAGTATTCGATGGTCTCATCATCGGGTTTATTCTGTTGTCTTTCTTTATTGTCTTCAGCTAATATACCTGCAATTGGCATTCCGTGCATATTACCACTTGGGGTGGTGTAAGGGCTATGCAAGTCGGCATGAGCATCTATCCAGATCACTCCGAGGCGCTTTTCGGGGAAGGCCATTCTTATCCCACTTATGGTTCCAAGGGCTGAACTATGATCGCCCGCCAGAACAATAGGTATCTCTTCACGTTTTAGTGTTTTTTGTATCTCTCTGGCTATGCGCTCATTAAGTGAATAAATGCCTTTTATACGTTTTGCATAGTCGTGCACAACCGGCTCTAACAAGAGATGGTTTTCTGTTGGGATCTCGGTACTTTTAAACTTCTTGAAAAAAGGACTTCCGAAGTCAAGCGCTGCAATTTTAATAGCGTCTATACCCATGCTAGAGCCTCGAGTACCCGCACCTATCTCGCTTTTAACCTCCACTATTCGAATTGGTTTTATCATATTCTTCATATTAAATTAACAAATAATGAGTACTTTTGGTCCAAGTAAATTACTTACTTGATAAAACTATTGCCAATCCAACTCAATTACATTTATGGCCACTGATAATACCTATTCAAACCTGATCCATCAAACCTTTAACTTCCCGCAAGAGGGGTTTGAGGTAAAAGATGATGAGTTGTATTTTAACGACATTCCTTTAATGGACATCATTAAGCAATATGGCACTCCTTTGAGGATCAGCTACTTGCCTAAAATCTCGTCGCAGATCCAAAAAGCAAAGCGTATGTTCAATGTGGCCATGGCCAAATCGGACTATAAAGGCAAATACTTTTACTGTTATTGCACTAAAAGCTCACACTTTAGTTTTGTGCTCGATGAGGTTCTCAAAAATGAATGTCATATTGAAACTTCTTCAGCGTTTGATATCAATATTATCAAAGAACAATTTCAAAAAAAGGCCTTAAACAAAGATACATATATTATTTGTAACGGGTATAAGCGCAACAATTACAAGCAGAACATCTGTGAATTGATAAATGATGGCTTTAATGTGATACCGGTTCTTGATCATTTAGACGAGATAGATTATTACAAAAAATATGCGAAGACCGAGAAAGTAAATGTTGGGATAAGAATAAGTACTGAGGAAGAACCTTCCTTTACGTTTTATACTTCACGCTTAGGGATTCGCGATTCTGAAATTATTTCTTTTTACAAAGACAAAATTCAAAACAACCCAAAGTTCAATTTAAAATTACTGCACTTCTTTATTAATACAGGAATTAAAGACACAATTTATTATTGGACAGAATTAAATAAGTGCTTAAATATTTATAAAAGCCTGCGCGAAATTTGTCCGGGTTTAGATTCATTGAACATTGGCGGCGGAATGCCAATTCGCACTTCTTTAGGTTTTGAATATGATTATGAATATATGGTGGAAGAGATCATCTCACAGATAAAAATGTTTTGTGTAGACAATGAAATTCCTGAGCCAAATATTTTTACTGAATTTGGATCGTACACTGTTGGTGAAAGTGGCGCTACTTTATACAGCATCATTGATCAGAAAAAACAAAACGATCGCGAAACTTGGTACATGATCGATAGTTCTTTCATTACTACACTTCCTGATACATGGGGAATTAACCAACGCTTTATTCTATTGGCCATAAACAATTGGGATAAGCCTTACATTCCGGTGAATTTAGGCGGACTTACTTGCGATAGCATGGATTATTACAATACAGAAGCTCATACCAATCAAGTGTTCTTGCCAAAGGTTGAAGACAAACAAAAGGTTCCTTTATATCTTGGATTCTTTCACACGGGCGCATATCAAGAAGCATTAAGTGGCTATGGCGGAACGCAACACTGTTTAATTCCTGCACCAAAACATGTATTGATAGATCGCGATGAGGAAAGCGGTGAAATTTCAACGCGTTTGTTTGCGAAAGAGCAAAGTTATAAGAGTATGTTGAAGATACTAGGTTACTAGAATTACGATTTACGAACGGCGAAGTGCGAGTCTGGAAGCTTAGGCAGTTAGATTCGTCAATCGTACTTCTAAAATCGTACTTAGTTTCAACTCTTTAATTCAATGCAGAATGTTGTGCCTTTACCTACTTCACTCTCACTCACAAATATCTTTCCATTGTGGTAATTCTCAACGATGCGCTTGCATAAACTTAAACCCAGTCCCCAGCCTCTTTGTTTTGTAGTATAACCGGGTTTAAATACTTCGTTGAATTTGTTTTTTGGAATTCCTTTTCCTGTATCGCCAATAAATATTTTTACTTGTTCGGGCTTTTCGATCATAATGATCTTTAAAGTGCCTTTACCATCCATAGCATCTACCGCATTCTTACACAAATTCTCAATTACCCATTCGAATAATGGTCCACATAAATTCACTTGAATTGGATGATCGGGCAATTTAATTTCAAAGTTGATGTTTTTAGATGTGCGTTTCCTTAAATAATCAATGCTTTTTGCCAACAGTGCAACAATATCCTCGTGCACCAATGTAGGCTGCGAACCAATTTTTGAAAAACGATCGGTGATGGTATTTAATCGCATCACATCATTGTGCATCTCATTTATAATTTCAGGATCAACGCCTAGTCCTTTTAAATGTTCGTTCCATGCCAATAAAGATGATAAGGGTGTGCCTAATTGATGCGCTGTTTCTTTACTCATTCCCACCCAAACTTGATCTTGTTCGGCTTTACGCGCTGTGCTAAATAAAATATAAGCGATCAATAGAAACAAACCGATCACACCAAATTGCACATAGGGATAGTACTTTAATTGCGTAAGCAAATTAGATTGCGCATAAAAAATGTAATTGATGGTTCCTTCTCCAAGATCAATTTCGATAGGTATGTTCTCGCTGCTCAGCTCATCTAATTTTGCGGAAAGTTTTTGTGGGGTATTGATGCTTGAACTATCTACTTTACCAAATGAAATTACTTTTGTTTTAGTGTTATCGGTATATACCACCGGAACCTCTGCCGAGTTAACTGCCACCTCAGCGATGAATGATTTTATTAAACTATCAAATACGAGTTTGATGTCATTAAAAACTCTACTGTCTTTATAATATAAATATTGCTTCGTTGTTTTATATACTTGTATCTCAATTGGAGGATACATGGTTTTCATCAACTCCAATTCCTTTTTCATATACTCCGCATCCTTCTCCTTTTCGGGATCAAAGTTTTTCTTGGCGGTGATCTGATCTTTTTCATCGGCCAAAATAATTGGCACCGTTGTATTGTCTTCCAATACATACAACAAAAAATTAAACGTAGAATTAGAATTGTCTTTGGTGAGTTGTTCGGTGGTTTTAGCGTAAAGAACTGCTTTCTTACGTTCTTCCAATTTCATTTTCTCGAATAATGTATTGGTAAATTTTACAAGATTGGCTTTTTTCTGAACAGCTTCGGCCCATAATTTTACTTTTCGGCGTTCATCTTCGGCAATGCGTTTTACCAAATTATTGGTATACCACAACGAACATATCACAATAATAAAAGCAGCTATTGCCAATAGCCATTTCCATTTTTGTTTTTGTGAGTAGATGTTCATATTATATTAAGGTCCCACTTCGACTACGCTCAGTGTGACACCATAGGTTACTAACGTTAAATTTACCACATTATTATCAAATAAAAAGCCTCCTTGCTTAAGCGAGGAGGCTCTTTCATTCAAAAAGATGAATTAATGATGGTGATGTCCGCCTTTACCGTGAACATGGCCATGATCCAACTCTTCAGGGCTTGCTTCTCTCACCTCAAGCACTTCGCCAACAAAATGAAGATCATTTCCGGCTAGTGGGTGATTAAAATCCATACGTACATGCGCGTCGGATATTTCCAACACACGACCAATTAATTTATTGCCTTCGGCATCATGCATTTCAATATCGTTTCCAATGAACACGCGTTGTGTATCAAAATTACCATCTACGACAAAAGCTTGTTTATCAATATTGATGATATAATCTTGTTCAACAATTCCGTATCCATCAACTGCTTTTACTCTAAAATCAAATTTATCGCCCACTTTTTTATTTAATAAATTCTGTTCAAAATCGGGTAATAATGAACTCATGCCATATATGAATGCAAATGGATGCTCAGCATCTGTTTGTTCAATTAATTCTTCTGCTTCTCCATTTTTGCTTGCTGTAAGGTGATAACTCACTACCGCTACTTTGTTCTCTGTGATTGTCATTTGTTTTGTTATTTGGTTAAAAAATTAAGCCATTCGCGTTTTAACCGAATGGCTTATTGCAGTTATAAATTTATTAAAATTATTCTAATTCAAGTCAAATTTTATGCCTTGTGCCAAAGGTAAATTTGAACCATAATTTACGGTATTGGTTTGTCGGCGCATATAGGCTTTCCAAGCATCCGATCCGCTTTCGCGTCCGCCGCCAGTTTCTTTTTCTCCTCCAAAAGCACCGCCAATTTCAGCACCGCTGGTTCCAATGTTTACGTTGGCAATTCCACAATCACTTCCTGTGGCACTTAAAAACAATTCTGCTTCGCGCACATTTAAGGTCATAATGGCGCTTGATAAACCTTGAGGAACTCCGTTTTGCAATTCAATGGCCTCTTCAATGGTTTTATACTTTATCAAATATAAGATCGGCGCAAATGTTTCGTGCTGTACAATGCTCATGTCGTTTTTTGCTTCTACAATAGCAGGCTTTACATAACAGCCGCTTTCGTATCCTTTACCTTCAAGCACGCCACCAGGCACTACAATTTTTCCACCTTCAGTGATAGCGGCTTCAATGGCTGCCATGTATGATCTTACGGCATCTTTATCAATTAGCGGACCAACATGATTCTTTTCATCTAATGGGTTTCCGATCTTTAATTGTGCGTAAGCTTTTACCAATTTCTCTTTTAGCGAATCAAAAATACTTTCGTGAATAATTAAACGGCGTGTAGAGGTACATCTTTGTCCTGCCGTTCCTACAGCACCAAACACGGCACCAATGATGGTCATTTCAAGATCGGCATTTGGAGTAACTATGATAGCGTTGTTTCCACCTAATTCTAAAATTGATCTTCCAAAACGCTCTGCTACTTTTGTTCCTACAATTTTTCCCATGCGTGTTGATCCTGTTGCTGAGATCAATGGCACATGATGGTCGGTAGATAAATATTCACCTACTTTAAAATCTCCATTGATGATGCATGAAATTCCTTCAGGCAAATTATTTTCTTTTGCAACTTCGTTCCAAATATTTTGGCAGGCAATAGAACATAAAGGCACTTTTTCAGATGGTTTCCAAACACAAACATCTCCGCAGATCCAAGCTAGAGTTGTGTTCCATGCCCATACTGCTACCGGAAAATTAAATGCACTGATGATTCCAACAATGCCA
>Ga0209972_10000400_pt1 | contig 42043 bp, 40 predicted proteins | sample NOAtaG_7_FD_187302 | JGI IMG/M metagenome (GOLD analysis project Ga0209972, IMG submission 187302) | Freshwater lake microbial communities from Lake Erie, under a cyanobacterial bloom - NOAA_Erie_Diel1S_2200h metaG (SPAdes) (version 2) | ecosystem: Environmental > Aquatic > Freshwater > Lake ...
CATCATTCATTATCTTGTATAAGCAGCAACAACAATTTCTGGAAGAAGTACTACACCAACTAAAGTAGTCTTATCGATATTTTCAATAGGGGAAATACTATCACCTAGCTTGAAAACAACAGGGATAACAAATTTGTTGTTCTTCTTTATTTGATACCAAACTTCGGGAGCCTTGCGAAGAACGCGGACTACCTCCTCTGAACATCCCCCGCTCACTCTGGCAGTTATTTTAGTGTTAGTCACCTTGCCCAGCGTGTCAGTCTCAAAATAAACCAGTACAGTACCTTGGTTACCAGCACGTCTTGCTGTAATTGGATACTTAATGTTTTCGCCAAAAAACGTATAGAAGGATTTCGCCATCAGGTGATCACTTTCTGATTCTAACCTCCTGATATAAAATAAAAAGCGATCCACGTCTGATAACGGGTACAAGACCTTTTCATACCCCTCCATTTCGGCTACCAGAACCTTTGTCGTATCAGCAACAACCTGAAAGAATCCAGCTGCGTTGGTATAGGTCACGCTTGAATCCAACCTAATCAAGACATTTCTTAGCGGTTGTTTTGTTTCCTTATCGCACACTCTTCCCACATATACATGCTGAGAAAACCCAAAGGTGGCGGCAAAGAAAAAAACAATAAACAAAGCTATTCTCATGTCGAGCTAGATCAATAATTTTGCTTTTTGCAGCACAAGTTCCAATCCACTACTATTCTTCCCCCCAGCCGTAGCAAAAAAGGGTTGCCCTCCCCCACCGCCATCAATTTCCTTGGCCAGTTCCTTCACCATATTGCCAGCGTGATACTTTTTAGTTGCCTCCAATTTTTCACCGATCATCACAGCAACCTGTGGCTTACCTTCAATGTCAGCAGCGAGTATCATCAACAGATCATCAAATTGATTGCGCAATGCATAGGCGATATTTTTTAAGGCATCCGCATTGGGCACACTCACTCGCTCCAACACCAGTGTACAACCATTGGATTTTACAGCTTTAGTGGCAAGTATATCTTTCAGTGTATTGGCTTGTTGCTGGTAAATGATTTCCAGCTTTTTTTCAAGGCCATGTTTTTCGTCTACCAGCGCTTGAATAGACGCAACGACATCTTTCGGGTTTTTAAGTTGTGCTTTGATTTGCCCCATCTCATTGTAAAAACCGTTCAGGTATCCAAATGCCCCATCTGCTGTAACTGCTTCAATCCTGCGAACACCTGCAGCGACCGAACTCTCGGAAACAATTTTTAGCAATCCGATATTGCCTGTAGCTTTCACATGAGTGCCTCCACAAAGCTCGACCGAGAATTTTGGGTCAAATGTGATCACCCTAACAAACTCACCATATTTCTCACCAAACAATGCCATCGCGCCCAGCGACTTTGCTTTTTCAATGGGCACATTTCGTTGTTCATTCAACTGAATGTTCTCTCTGATTTTTTCATTAACAATCGTTTCTACTTTCGAAACTTCTTCGCCAGTCATGGCAGCAAAATGAGAGAAATCGAAACGCAATATCTTGTCATTAACCAAAGAACCTTTTTGTTCAACGTGTTTACCCAGTACATTTCGCAAGGCAGCATGAAGTAAATGCGTGGCCGAGTGATTGGCCATGGAAAGTCTGCGCTGATGAACATTTATTTTGGCTTGAACTACTCCTTCTAAATTGGCAGGAAGTTTCTCCACCCAGTGAACGATCAAATCATTCTCTTTCTTGGTATCAACGACCGTAATTTTTTCCTGCCCTATTTCAAGTACACCTGTATCACCCACCTGACCTCCACTTTCTGCATAGAATGGAGTTTTATCCAGCACCAACTGAAATAGCTCTTTGTTCTTTTGTTTTACTTTTCGGTAACGCAAAATTTTTGACGTAGAGGTCAATTCATCGTATCCAATGAATTCTGGTTTCTCTGCATGACCGGCAGGCAGGTCGCCTCCATCAACAACCACCCAGTCTCCTGTTTCTTTTGCGGCATCTGCTTTGGAGCGGGATTTTTGTTTGGACATTTCTTCTTTAAAACCTTTTTCGTCTACAATGTGGTTTCCATCAATATAAACCTCAGCTCCTTTCTCTTTAGCAATTAGGCAAATTAGATCGAAAGGAAATCCAAATGTATCGTATAATAAAAAAGCAGTCTTTCCATCAACGTCATATTGGGAAATGAAGTAATACCTTAATTCATCAACAACTGTTTCGTAATCCCCTTGGACACTATCATTAATTATTTTGTTTGCAGATTCAAATTGAGTTCCTGAAATAGATTCAGATTGAAATAGACTACGAACAACAGCACTCAACTTTACATTTCCCTTTGGTGTTTTGTCTTTATCTAATTCAAAGTAAAAATTCCTAACAAGTTGAAATCCCGGATCGATTCTCTCGTGGAGTATTTGAAGACCCTTTTCTAAAGTCCTCAAAAAAGAAATCTCTTCTTCATGCACCACTTTGCTTACATAATCGAGTTGTTGATGTAGTTCGGGAAAAACATCTTTCAACTGAATTGCTAACAATGGCACTAAGCGATGGATGAATGGCTCCTTGAAATTCAAATAAGAAAATCCATAACGCACCGCTCTCCTTAAAATTCTTCTAATTACATAACCGGCACCGGTGTTACTCGGTAATTGCCCATCTGAAATAGCAAAGGAGACAGCCCGAATATGATCGGCCATTACCCGAACTGCAATGTCTTTCTTCGTATCAGTCCCATATTTGTAAGACTCTGGCTTAACATTATTGCAAATAAAATCCATTAACGGCCGGAAGACGTCCGTATCATAATTGGAAGTCTTGGCTTGTATGGCCATGCACAACCGTTCGAAGCCCATTCCGGTATCTACATGTTTATCCGGCAGTGGCACCAGTGCGCCAGAAGCCAATCGATTAAATTGGATAAAGACCAAATTCCAAATCTCTACAACCTGCGGATGATCGCTGTTGACTAGATCTCGACCCGCTTTCTTCATTCTTTCTTCTTCTGAACGCAGGTCAATATGAATCTCTGAGCACGGGCCGCATGGACCGCTTTCGCCCATCTCCCAAAAATTGTCCTTTTTATTACCGTGAAGAATTAGATCTTCTTGTACAAAACTGCGCCAAAGGTCTTTAGCCTCTTCATCCACCGGAAGGTTGTCACCTTTATCACCGCCAAAGACAGTTACATATAATCTATCTTTTGGCAGTCCATAGACCTCGGTCAATAACTCCCAAGCCCAACTTATTGCCTCCTTTTTAAAATAATCACCAAAACTCCAGTTGCCAAGCATTTCGAACATGGTATGGTGGTAGGTATCCAGCCCCACATCTTCCAGGTCATTGTGTTTTCCGCTTACCCTAAGGCACTTTTGTGTGTCGGCTACACGTCTGTTAGTCGAAATTGAATTGCCCAAAAAGTAGTCCTTGAACTGCACCATGCCCGAGTTGGTAAACAGCAGCGAAGGGTCATTTTTAAGCACTAAAGGTGCAGAAGGGACGATTTTATGGCCTTTACTTTCAAAGAAATCGAGGAATTTTTGGCGGACGATGGCCGATGTCATATGCATTTGGTCGAATTAAACTTTTGATAAAGAGGACATTTTTCCTACTTTTATGAGTTCACAGTCTTACAAAAGCACAAAATTAACCCATTAGGGTCATTATAAAAGGAATTGAATAAAAGTTGGCAATGGCAGAAACAAAATTCAGGTACAATCCAAAAACACTGCGCTACGAAAGGGTAATCCCTTCGATCGTGAGCATCGCGTTTAGAGGATTTGGCTATTTGATCTTTGGCTGCCTCTTTTTTGTGGGTTTAGTGATGCTTCAAAATTTTGTGATTGAAACCCCGCTCGAAAAATCGTTGCGCGCTGAAAATGAGGCTCTTCATCTTCATAAGAAAGTTTTGATGGCGAGTTTGCAAGAATCTAATGTGGGGATTCAAGCTCTTCGTAAAGAGGAGCAGCAGCTTCATGAAAGACTTTTTGAAACCAAGGTTGTAACTGAAAACGAAACAGACGTCTATAAAAAAGATGAGATATTAACCGCTGAACTTACCCTTTTTGCCGAATGGGAAAAATCGGTTCGTAACAACTTCACTTCTGTTTTTAAAAAGGCGCAATTGAGAGATCAGTCATGGGCTCAACAGATTCATATCGACAAAACGAAGTTGAACAAATTAAAGCACCTACCCAGTATTTCGCCTATTCCTGAAATTGAAGCAGACAAGTTGGTATCTGGTTTTGGTAAACGAATAAATCCTTTCCATAAGGGAATATATCAGCATGATGGAATTGATTTCGCTATGCCTGCCGGAACGACTGTTGTCGCTACTGCCCCCGGCACAATTTTACGGGCTAACACCAGCAACCAGGTAGCGGGTTTTGGCAACTATGTTGAAATAGATCATGGAAATGGAATTATCACGCGGTATGCTCATTTGGCAGACCTTAATGTAAGATACGGTCAATCGGTAGCCAAAGGGCAGAAAATTGGCACCGTTGGATCGAGTGGCGGCTCGATTGCACCCCACCTTCACTATGAGGTGATACGCGGTGGTGTTAACGTGAACCCTGTTCACTACGTGGTGGGTACTTACTCCAGCACATTTTATAATAACCTTGTGCAGGCAAGTGAAAAAAGAAATCAGTCACTGGATTAATGACGAAGGTTAAGTATACATATAATCCAGTTACCTGCAAATACGATCCAATTCTCGTTACACCAAGGACATTTGGCAGGGCCACGTTTCGCTTTTTAGCCGTTTCACTTTTTATCGGTTTAGCTGGTAGCATCTATTTCCATTTCCAATATCCATACCTTGACGAGACCCTACAAGCACAGGAGAATGCATACCTAAAGTCGGAATGGCGCTTGCTCGGAAAGCGTCTGGACAATAGTTCTCAACAGTTGAGTTCCTTGGAAAAAAACGATGACCAAAATTTCCGTGTGATACTTGATCTGGATCCTTTGTCACCGTCCCAACGCGAAGCCGGTGTCGGTGGTCGTCCAAAAGAGAGCGAAACGATTTCTTATCCGTTAATCAAATTAGCGTATGATAAGGCGGCAAAAATCAAAAATCGGCTAGATATACAGCGCCAGTCTATTGATCAGCTAAAAACAGAACTTGGGAAAAAAGAGCGTATGTGGGCATCGCGGCCGGCCATTCAGCCAATTAATAACAAAGATTTAAAACAACTTCACACCATTTTTGGTATGCGGATGCATCCGATTCTAGGGTATGTTCGCCCTCACAACGGACTTGATTTTACGGCACCACATGGATCACCGGTGTACGCAACCGGTGACGCAGTGGTGATGTACACCGGATTCTCAACCTATGGAAATGTTATTTATTTAGATCATGGCTTTGGTTTTGAAACCAGATACGCCCATTTGACACGCTATATAGTGGAACCCGGGCAAGTCATTAAAAGAGGCCAGATCATCGGATACGTAGGTAATACCGGTTTATCAGCAGCACCTCATCTTCATTATGAAGTGCATTATAAGAATGTGGCCATTAACCCGATCAATTTCTTTCAGCGCGACCTCAGCAACAAGGAATATGAAAAATTGATTGAGTTGGGTAGTAAGTCAACTACGTCACTCGATTAAGAGAATTCCTAAATCTAACTATGTCTTTTTATCGCCAGCAATGGTATTGTACCTAAATAGGCCAAAGTCCGTGTGACGCTTTTTGCAAATAGCTTTTCTTCCAAACTTAACTTGTGGGTAAAGGTAGTCAGTAGGTCAGCTTTTGTTTGCTTGATGTATTGATCAATCGCTTTTGGAATATCATCATCCAGGATAAGCTTAAAATCGAGCTTGTCGTAATGCGTTTTTTTAATAATCGCCTCTAAAGAAATTTTTGCGGCTTCCACCTTTTTGTCCATCGAGGGCACCACGTGTATCATATGTACGGCCGATCCATAAATACGAGCAAATTCAACGACAATATCTAACTCCTTTTGTGTGTCTTTCAAATCAGTGGCATACACAATGTGCTGTAAATTTTTGTATTGCGCAAACTCAGGTATTGCCAGCACCGGACATGGGCAATCGTCAATGACCGACACGGTGGTGCCGCCTAATCTCGCCTTCTTTAAGGCAGATGCTCCCCGCGAGCCCATCACCACGATATTCGTTTTGTTTTTTTCTGTAAAGCGCTTCACCATCTCAGCAACGGTGTGCGAGCGAATCGCTTTAAATTCAATTTGATAATCGCCCTTGACTGTACTTCGCAACTCTTCTATTAAGTTCCGCCCCTCCTCCTCGGTAATCTGGATGAGCGATTTTTCGATTTGTTTCATCTTAAGGTTTGCCTTTGGAACGCCCTCAAATCGCACAATATTCAATATTGTGAATTCCGCCTTCACAGGTGCTGCCATACGAAGCGCATAGGAAATAGCCACTTTGGACAAAGGAGAGAAATCAGTAAGAAGGACAATTTTGGGTACTGCCATACGATTAGGTTATAATCAAAAATAAACCATTCATCGCCATTAAAAAAGCGATTAAGAATGTAAATTTCCAATTCAAATCAATAACAAACCGATGTCAAAAAAATCACTTCTATTATTTTGCCTTGCCCTCCTTGCTTTACTTGGACAGGCACAAGTCAATTCAACGCTTATTCGATCTCACATCAAAATTCTTTCAAGCGATTCCCTGGAAGGTCGTGGCACTGGAACAGCTGGAGAAAAACTGGCAATTGCCTACATCCAATCGCAATGGAATAAGATCGGGCTATTGCCAAAAGGCGATGGAAAGTTATTTACCCAAAAATTCACTTTCAAAGGCGGAATTCATGGAACCGGTGAAGAGGGAACAGCTTACAATCTGGTTGGATTCATTGATAACCAAGCCGCCAACACAATTGTAATTGGTGCACACTTCGATCACCTCGGCTTGGGAAATCAAGGCAGCTCGTTGGATGCGAATCCGCAAAACAAAATACACAATGGCGCAGATGACAATGCATCAGGTGTTGCTGGTGTGATCGAATTGGCGCGGTACTTCCAAATGAATAAAATCAAAGAGTCAACCAATTTTCTGTTCATCTGCTTCAGTGGCGAAGAACTAGGGCTCTACGGATCTAAGTACTTCACTGAGAATCCGACAATTGATTTGACAAAGGTGAGCTACATGATCAATATGGATATGATTGGGCGACTGGATCCACAATCAAAAAGCCTGGCTGTTAGTGGAACCGGAACCAGCGCAGCCTGGGAACCCCTTCTTAAAAAATTATCGTCTGAAAAACTGATGATTAAAACCGACTCAGCCGGAGTAGGCCCGTCAGACCATACTTCCTTCTATCTCAAAAATATCCCAGTGCTACATTTTTTTACAGGCTCCCATAGCGACTACCACAAACCATCGGATGACGCAGAAAAAATAAATTTTGAGGGCGAAAAAGAAATCCTTGAATTAATTATTCGCTTGGTTGAAAATCTTGACAAGCAACCAAAGCTTACTTTCCTCGCTACCAAAAATAAGTCGATGGGGTCGGCTCGTGCTTTTAAAGTTACCATGGGCGTGATGCCCAGTTACACTTCTAGCGAGGAGGGATTGAAGGTAGATGGCGTGACCGAAGGAAAGCCTGCTCAAAAAGCCGGAATTGTGGCTGGTGATGTGATCGTTCAGATTGGATCTTATCAAATAAAAGATATGCAGGGTTACATGGATGCATTAGGTAAGTTTGAAAAAGGACAAGTAGTCCCTGTGAAACTGAAAAGAGAAAAGGAAATTATTACACTCAACGTTACCTTTTAACGAGATCAAACACGCGTAAATTGGGTGTATTTCAAATTATCGCAGTTATTTTCTTCATTGCCCTCACCCATTTGAATTCTTCCATTCCTTATAGCTTGTAAGTCCCTCTCCCGAGGGAGAGGGGATGATGAACTGCGTGAACGTAGGACCTCAATGGGGTGAGGGTAGAAAAGGCGCGTCAATTTGAAATACACCCCGTAAATTTGGAAGTTTGATAATCATTTTTAAAATCCATTTCTGACTCTATTTTTGCAGAAGAAAACAATCAATACAATTTGACATGGGACGCGTATTTGAAAAGAGAAAACATACCATGTTCGCTCGTTTTGACCGAATGGCCAAAGCGTTTACGCGAATAGGAAAAGATATTGCCATGGCCGTGAAAGCCAATGGCCCCAACCCAGATAACAATCCCAAGCTTCGAATGGCGATTCGAAATGCAAAGGGTGCGAATATGCCGAAAGATCGGGTTGATGCAGCTATTAAACGTGCATCATCGAAAGAAGAGAAAGATTTTCAAGAAATCGTGTATGAAGGCTACGCCCCACACGGAGTACCTGTGTTGGTAGAATGTGCTACTGACAACCCGACCCGAACCGTGGCAAATATCCGGTTGCAGTTTTCCAAAAATCATGGCACCATGGGCAATTCCGGATCTGTCTCATTTATGTTTGAACGCAAGGGAGTATTTAAATTCGAACCATCTAAATTAAACTTAGATGAACTAGAATTAGACTTGATCGATGCTGGTGCGGAAGATATTCAACGGGACACGGAAGAGACTGTCATCTACACCAAATTCACTGAGTTTGGCCATATGTCTAAATTCCTGGAATCTAAGAAGCTGGAGGCGAAAAGCTCTGAACTCAATTACATTCCCAACAGCACGAAAGAACTAACGGAGGCTGAGCAAGATGAGGTACTCAAGTGCATCGAAGCACTGGAAGCAGATGATGACGTGCAGAACGTTTATCATAATCTCGCTTAATAGACCAGTCGGAGAAGGTTTAATTTTTCTTCTTAGAAAAAACTTCCAATTGACTTCCCTAGTGAGGTTGTTGTCTACCATACGATTATTGTATTGCTGTATAAGGGATCTCAACCTTGCTTGCATCTCAGAAACCGTATCCGGTGGTACGTTCATTTCATTATTCTTTAGAAATGGATCCGCTTTAAAATCAAAGAGCGCGATTGAATTCTGTCCATCAAATTGAAGAAGATAGTTCCCTTGAAAAAACTGGTAGGTATTGTTTAGATAATTGAAGGCAAAAGGGCGGTCCTTGGAGCTAAATACATTGCGCCCAAACGCAACGTAGGGCTGATCGTAGCCTAAGTAGCCTAAGATGGAAGGCAAAATATCAACCTGCTGAACTAACTCATCCTTCATACCAACAACTTCCCGACCCGGTTCATAAAAAATAAGGGGAATTGAAAAATAACCCCATGCTGTATTGTATTGCGGATATTGAATTTCGGCAGATGCATGGTCAGCAGTGATCACAAAAAGTGTATTCTTAAACCAATCCGTCTTAGACGCTGTTTGAAAAAAACGCTTGAGCGCCCAATCCGTATATTCAATTGTTTTATAAATCGGGAGTGAGCCACCTTTAAATTTGCTTTGATATTCTTCAGGGAGCTGGTATGGATGGTGAGAAGAAACCGTAAACAGCGTGGTATAGAAAGGCTGCTTGAACCCGCTCATCTTTTTAGAGAAGTATTGTAAAAACTTTTCATCCCAAATTCCCCATATTCCATCATAGTCATCGTCATTTCCATATTCATCTTTCCCAAAATAGTCGGCAAAACCACTTTGGTTGGCAAATGCATCGAAGCCCATTGATCCGTTAGGAGCTCCATGAAAAAAGGCGGTGTAATATCCTTTTTCCTTTAACAGAATCGGGAGGCTATTCAGCTTGTTCCCCGAAAAATGTGAGAGTACATAGGGCACTTCAATGGATGGAACAGAGCATATTACCGAAGGCATTGCATCAATCGACTTGCGACCATTTGCCATTGAATACTTGAATGATCGGCTATGTGAAATAAGTGAATCTAAAAAAGGCGTGTACCCTTTATAGACCTCTTTTCCCCACGACTGATTATAGGCACCAATAAACTCCTTCGAAAAACTTTCTAAAATAATTACGACTACATTTTTATTTTGAAACCGAGACGAATCGGTTGGTGTCTTGAGGGGATTAAAATACTTTTCCAGCTCTTGCTGCGAATCGTAATAGTAAACCTTCTTAATAACGTTTGCCTTTGCCGTGCGCATCAGTGCAAAAGGGGTATTCAAAACCAAATTGACATCGCTTGGCTCTTTGGCATAGGCCGCTGCGTTGCTTAGCGTTATCGGACGCGTACTCTCTCGAAAACCACCTCGCGCTCCGCCAATAAAAAGCCCGACCGTCACCAACATGGCCAATGTATTGACTACATAAAACAACCACGGTTTTTTGATTTGCGGACCCTCGAAGCGTATTTTGTTGTATCCCCACACCAACAAAGCGACTAACAATAGAAAAAAGAAAAAAGCATACCAGTAGTCAAACAAAAAACGAAAAAATAACTTCCCTAAATTCGTTTCATTCTCGAATTGACTAAAAACACTGAGTGTAGTTCTTCGAAGAGTGAACCGGTAATAAATGATGTCGGCAGAGTTTGCCGCAAACGCAATCGTATTACAAACAATGAAGACCCACTTAAGTACAAGCTTATACCACCCAGAAAATCGAAAAGTAAAGGGAACGATCATCAACAAGATGAACAACGAGTTGGAATAGAGCGTGGCGGATAGATCGAACCGCAATCCACCCGCTGCGATAACGAAGAATCGATTGGGCTCCATGCCCTGAAAAAACGCCCTGTTAAAGAGAAAAAATCCTACCCTGCTCAACGAATAGAGTATCATGACCAACAATAGACTGAGGATTAATGCTACGTAGATGTTGTTACGAACCTTGAAGCGCAAAAATTGACCGTCTGCCATGAATTGCAAGATGAGTGTAAAAGCACAAAAATACTGCACCAGGGCGAAAAAAGGCCCCATGATTTCAGTAATTGTCTTAGTTTTGTTAACTGAGAAATAGTGAAAAATGGTCATAAGTAGGACATTGCCGCGAGTCTTGTCAAGCAATGCACCTTGGCGATGTCCACCGTTATGCCTAATGGTGAAAATCGATAAAGCTCTCTAAAATCATTCGTCCACCTCCGCCCCTGCCCCCCCTCTTGTCCGTAGAGCGCCAGGAGTTTTCAATATCTGCATTTGATTTCACCACGCTAGGGTTTCTGCAGCGCTTCTTTGAACGTAAGCTTTGTCACACCCAATCCAATAAGAAGTCCCAGTGCAGCAAATCCAACCACAACAAAGAACAAGTTGTCTTGAAATACCTGTGCATTCAAATTGAAAATCCTGCCCGACCAGTACCCAACGGTGCTCACCAATGTTGCCCAGATGAGCCCGGTGATTGTGCTGTAAACCAAGAATCGTTTGGGTGGTAGACCACTCATGCCAATCATTAGGGGAATTACAATTCGAAAGCCATACAAAAAGCGATAGCTGAATAGAATCTGATACCGATTTCGCTCAAAGAAATTTGTAAGAGGTAACATCTTGGCTTGCAGCTTCGGGCGGGTAGACAAAAACAATTTTCCGTTGAGTCGACCAATCAGATAATAGAGCCAGTCACTAACAAAAGAGCCACCGAACGCGGCCAACACTGTTGCTGGGAACAAGAAAACTCCTCTGTGAATGAGTGACGACACGATTAGTATAGCCGTTTCTCCCTCGAAGAAAGTGCCAACTGAGAGCGCCAAGTAACCATATTGATCTAAAAACTCTTCCAACTGTTTGTTCGCTCTGCGAGTAAAATTGTATTAAGCCAAAATTAATTCTGTAAAAATCGAACTGATTTGGTGAATTATCGTTTTTAATTCCATTAATTTTGTGAAAACTTTTTTGAATGGCATTTACGTAACTAACTCTCACCACAAGAATTGGAAAATTTAGTCACCATTTACGCGAACTCGGGCAATTCTGCCCTACTGCACTTTGCCGAACCGGCATCGACCACGCTTCTCGCCACTGCCTGTACTGTGACCAGGCGACCGCATAGACGGATTAGGATCTGATACTACCATCTTTTTAAAGACAGATGTAGGTCAAGCCTCCAGGAGGTTTTGACATGGTGCGCAAGCACCCGCTTAATCTTTTTTTCATTTAACGTTTTAAATCAAATTGGAAAATATCATTGTCCGTGCAGCTACGGCTGCAGACATTCATTATGCGGAAACCATTACCAACGAGATGGCCGAATCAGCTAAGGCTCGTGGAACCGGAATTGCCAAACGCTCGCCCGACTACATCAAGCAAAAGATGGAGGAAGGCAAAGCAGTTATTGCATTAATGCCTGATGGAAGTTGGGTAGGTTTTTGTTACATTGAATCGTGGGAGCACGAAAAATTTGTTGCCAATAGTGGGTTGATTGTTTCTCCTCCGTTCCGCAAAAGTGGAGTTGCCACTGAAATCAAACGCAAAGTCTTTGAACTCTCGAGGGAAAAATATCCGGATGCGAAAATCTTTGGATTGACGACCGGATTGGCGGTAATGAAAATCAATTCAGATTTGGGTTACGAACCGGTAACTTACAATCAGTTGACCAATGATGAGCAGTTTTGGAAAGGATGCCAGAGTTGTGTGAACTATGAAATATTGATGAGTAAAAATCGTCAAAATTGTATGTGCACCGCGATGCTCTACGACCCGGTTGAAAAAGCAAAAGAACTGGAATTGAAAAAGCACCACGAAGCTAGAGCAGAAAACTTTTGGGGCAGAGATCTTCGCAACGACAACAAGGTGTTTGACCGATGGGTTCGCTTCAAACAATTTGTGTTGTTGAAAGGCTGGAAGAAAAAAGAAGACGATGGTGCCGTTAAGAAAAATTCATTTTTAAGCTTTTTATTCTTTTGGTAATGAAAAAAGTTCTTTTGGCCTTTAGTGGTGGTCTAGATACCTCCTACTGCGCAAAGTATTTGTCGGAAGACCTGGGCTATGAAGTCCATTCCATTACGGTGAATACCGGTGGATTTGATTTGGCCGAAGTTCAGTCTATCGAAATACGTGCTAAAAGTTTAGGGATGGCATCGCACAAAACGGTGGATGCAACCAAATCTTATTATGAAAAAGTAATTCGGTATTTGATTTTTGGCAACGTACTGAAAAATGCAACTTATCCACTGAGTGTAAGCGCTGAAAGAATGTCGCAAGCCTTGGCGGTAGCAAATTACGCCAAAGAAATAAAAGCTGACGCTGTGGCTCATGGTAGCACAGGTGCTGGCAACGATCAAGTGCGGTTCGATATGGTTTTTCAAATCTTAATGCCCGGGTTGGAAATCATTACCCCTATTCGCGACAAGCAATTGAGCCGCGAAGAAGAAATCGAATACCTGAAAAAGAAAGGTGTTTCTTTCAATTTTGAAAAAGCCAAGTACTCCATCAACAAAGGTATCTGGGGAACAAGCGTGGGCGGTAAAGAAACGCTGAACTCGATGGGGCAATTACCCGAAGAGGCATGGCCGACACAAGTTACCAAACAAGGAAATGAAGAAGTAAAAATTGGTTTTGAAAAAGGTGAATTGGTTTCCATCAATGGTAAAATGTTTTCCCATCCGACAGAGGCGATCCATTTTCTTCAGTCCATTGCTGGTCCTTACGGGATTGGTAGAGATATTCATGTAGGAGATACCATCATTGGTATCAAAGGCCGTGTTGGTTTTGAAGCAGCAGCTCCCCTCCTGATCATCAAAGCACATCATGCTTTGGAGAAGCATGTACTTACGAAATGGCAGTTGAGCTGGAAGGACCAGCTGGCACAATTTTACGGCAATTGGCTGCATGAAGGACAATACCTGGACCCAGTCATGCGAAATATGGAAGCGTTCCTAACTAGTTCACAAGAAAACGTAACAGGCGAGGTGTCAATCTCAATCTACCCATACCGCTATCAAGTCAATGGCATTGAATCACCTTTTGATTTGATGTCTTCGAAATTTGGCAAATATGGAGAAATGAATTTGGGTTGGACGGGGGATGATGTGAAAGGCTTTACGAAGATATTTGGAAACCAAGTAGCGATTCATTATCAAGTTACCGGTTCCCAGTTGCAGGTTACCGGTAATCACCTGCCTGCCGGCAAGGCAGGAAAACCGGAAACAGGAAACAAGTTATGAGCGCACAAATCAAAGCTGGCATTATTGGTGGCGCAGGATACACAGGCGGTGAAACAGTGCGTCTATTATTGAATCATCCTGAGGTGGAATTGATTTTTGTGCAGAGCAGAAGTCAGGCGGGCAAGCCAGTTACTACCGTTCATCATGATCTTGTTGGAGAAACTGGGCTTCGCTTTTCTGAAGGTTTTAGTCTACCCGTTGATGTCTTATTCCTTTGTTTAAGTCACGGTGAAAGTAAAAAACTGTTAAATGAATCTCATTTTCCTGTTAATACGCGCATTATTGATTTGGGCAATGATTTCCGCTTAGGTGAACAGGTGAACGGCAGAGAATTCATCTACGGGCTTCCTGAATTCCAGCGAGAAAAGATTAAGCAAGCAAAAAACATTGCCAACCCAGGCTGTTTTGCAACTACCATACAATTGGGATTATTGCCATTAGCAAAAGCAGGCCTGCTCACAGAAGTTCATACAACCGGAATTACCGGATCTACCGGTGCTGGTCAAAAATTGCAAGACAGCACGCACTTCACTTGGCGAGCAAATAACATATCTGCCTACAAAACGTTGACACACCAGCACCTTGGAGAAATCAATCAAACCATAAAATCACTGCAGCCGGAATATTCAAGCAGCATCAACTTCGTGCCGTGGCGTGGTGACTTTACCAGAGGCATCTTTGTGTCATCTGTGTTGGATTGCAACTTGAGCTTAGAAGAAGCAACTCAATTGTTTAAAGAGTACTACAAGTCAAATCCGTTTACTCATGTAGCTGGCGAGATGATTGATATCAAACAAGTGGTAAACACAAACAAGTGCTTACTCTATTTGGAAAAGGCAGGCAGCAAGCTTGTCATCCACTCAGTCACCGATAACTTGTTGAAGGGCGCAAGCGGGCAAGCCGTGCAGAATATGAATTTGATGTTTGGTCTTGATGAAACTGTGGGGTTAAAATTAAAGGGGAGTGTTTTTTAAAGTTCCCGGTTCCAGGTTTCCAGTTACTGGTAACAATTAAACACCAAAAAATAAGTTAACGATGAAATTATTTGACGTCTACCCACTCTTCCCAATCGAGCCAGTAAAAGCACAAGGTTCGTGGCTGTGGGACAAAGAAGGAAATAAATATTTGGACTTGTATGGTGGTCATGCGGTGATCTCAATTGGTCATAACCATCCACACTTTGTCGAAGCACTCAAATCACAATTGGATAAAATCAGTTTTTATTCTAACAGTATCAAGAACGAATTGCAGGAAAAGCTAGCAGAGAAACTTGGTCAACTTTCAGGTTACCCCAATCACCAACTGTTTCTTTGCAACTCTGGTGCTGAAGCTAACGAAAATGCGCTGAAGCTCGCTTCGTTTGTCAATGGCCGTAAAAAAGTAATCGCGTTTAAAAAAGCATTTCACGGTCGAACGTCTGGTGCTGTAGCAGCCACTGACAATCCAAAGATTGTGGCACCCTTCAATGCCAACCACGAAATTGTCTTTCTTCCATTGAATGACGAGGCTGCGTTTCTGAATGCCATTAGTAAAGACATCGCAGCAGTTATCATCGAAGGAATCCAAGGTGTGGGCGGCATTCATCTTCCCACTCGTGCATTTCTACAACTCCTCTCCAAAAAATGCGAAGAGGTCGGGGCATTGCTGATTTTAGACGAGGTACAATCCGGCTACGGGCGAACAGGTAAATTTTTTGCACATCAGTTCGCTGGCATTGAAGCAGACTTAATCACCATCGCAAAAGGAATGGGTAATGGTTTCCCGGTGGGTGGTGTACTTATTCATCCGGACATCAAACCATGGAGTGGAATGCTCGGAACCACATTCGGAGGAAATTACCTGGCTTGTGCAGCCTCGTTGGCGGTCTTAGACGTAATTGAAAAAGAAAACCTGATGCAGCATGCGGGCGAACTGGGCAGCTACTGGATGCAGGAACTCAAAAAATTCTCACCCATTTTAGAAGTACGTGGGCAAGGGTTGATGATTGGTTTTGATTTACCTGAATCACTCGCATCACTGCGTAAAGACTTACTCTTCAAACACCATATCTTTACAGGCGAAGCTAAACCAAACACGGTGCGCTTATTGCCGTCTTTGGCTTTGTCAAAAAATGATGCTGATTTATTTTTAGAAGCATTGGCAAAGGAACTTAAACAAGTCGCAGCGCTATGAAAAAATTCATTTCATGTGAGGATGCCTCCGATTTCCAACTACTCATAGCGAAGGCATTGGAGTACAAAAGCAATCCGTTCAAGGATGTTACTCTCGGCAAGGGAAAGCGAATGGGTCTACTTTTTTTGAATCCAAGTATGCGTACTCGATTGAGCACAGAGATTGCCGCCAAAAATCTCGGTATGGACGTAATTGTCTTTAACGTGGGGCAGGATGGCTGGGCTTTGGAGTTTGAAGACGAGGCTATCATGAGTGGCACTACGGTAGAGCATGTGAAAGATGCGGCTCCCATTCTCGGAAAGTACTTTGATGTATTGGGGATTCGAACTTTCCCCTCCTTAAAGAATAAAGAAGATGACTACAGTGAATTGTACATCAACCAATTTGTGAAGTATTCAGGCGTTCCTGTTGTCAGCTTAGAGAGCGCTACACTTCATCCGTTACAAAGTCTAACCGATCTCATCACCATTCAGGAGGTGTTCGAAGAAAAAAGCCATGCCTTCAGGCCCGCCTCCCGTAGCCTTGCGGAGGGAAGGCAGCCAGAAAAGCCAAAAATAGTATTGACCTGGGCTCCCCATGTGAAAGCATTACCCCAATGTGTGGCCAATAGTTTTTCACAGTGGATCAACGCGTGGGGTGGTGCCGAATTTGTCATCACACATCCTGAGGACTACGAACTTGACACAAGATTTACAAAAGGAGCCAAGATTACACATGATCAAGATGATGCACTGAAGAATGCGGATTTTGTATACGTTAAGAACTGGAGTACATTCTCTGATTACGGAAAAATCTATTGTAATGATCCTGACTGGATGCTTACAAGTGAAAAATTGGCATCAACTAACAATGCAAAAATAATGCATTGCCTGCCTGTTAGACGAAATGTGGAGTTAAGCGATGAAGTGCTGGATAGCGCAGCAAGTTTGGTAACACAACAAGCAGGCAATCGGGTTTGGGCTGCACAGGCGGTGCTAGTTGAGATATTATTGGGGCTTGGGCATTAGAATTTAGGGGTTGGGAATTAGAGTTGATGGCTGAAATTTTTAGGATGCAGTAATTTATAGTAAATTTGATTCATGAGTACTAAAGAAAAAGAAATCCGCTACCGTGAAGCTGTGCGCTACATGGCAAACGCAATCGATATTTTAAAAACCAAAGCCCGCAAAAAGGATCGATATTATGAAGATGAAAAATACGTGCGCATGGCCTGTGGCACCGCTTACAATGGAGTTTTACTAGCACTCGATTCCTATTTAGAAATCAAAGGCAAGCCAATTCAAAAAAAAAGAGGCTCACAAGTCAGTGTAAAAGATTATCAAAAATCTTTAGCAGGGATTGATAAAAAAGTCTTGAATGAATTTACTACAGTTTACCGTATCCTTCATATTGAGGGATATTATAACGGAGAAAATAACCACAGCGTAATCAAAAGCGGGATGGATTCTGCCTCCCAGATAATCAATAAAATCCGACCACAAGGGGTTGAGGCTTTTAGTTTAAATTAATCCAGCTTAACCTTCACCTTTTTTGCAAATACTCGTTCACAGGGGTTGAAGCATCCTTAGTAGTAAATGCCCGCCTCGCAACTACAATTCAGATGAATAAACTTTACATTATAAAAATCGGGGGAAATGTTTTGGATGATGAAAAAGCATTAGCACATTTCTTAAAGGATTTTGCATCGATCCAAGCTCCAAAAATATTAATTCATGGCGGAGGAAAGATCGCTACCAAGCTAGGCGACCAGCTGGGCATTGAAAGTCAATACGTAAAAGGCCGAAGAATTACAGATTCCCCTACCCTGGATTTAGTGACCATGGTCTACGGTGGTTTGGTAAATAAACAAATCGTTGCACAACTTCAGTCGCTTCATTGTAATGCCCTCGGGTTGACAGGTGCAGATGGGAACTTGATTAAAGCTATAAAACGACCTATCGGTGAGGTTGATTTCGGGTTTGTAGGTGATGTCACTGCAGAAAGCGTGAACTCTACATTGCTCTATTTTCTGTTAAAACAGAATGTCATTCCCGTATTTGCTCCACTTACTCATGCAGATGGCGTGATGCTGAACACCAATGCGGATACCATTGCCTCTGTACTGGCTGTTTCGTTAAGCAAGCACTTCGATACACGTCTTATTTTTTGCTTTGAAAAAACAGGCGTCTTAAGAGATGTGGCCAAAGAAGAAACTGTTATCAATACACTTAATAAGAGTATGTATCAACAGTTACTTAAGGAGGGCGCCTTTCATGATGGGATACTACCCAAACTAGAAAATGCTTTTGATGCCATTAATCACGGAGTAAAAGAAGTACTAATAGGAGAACATACTAATTTGTTAGCCAACACTGGTTACGACACCAAAGGCACTCTGATTACGCTTTCATGAGGGAACATTTACATAGTATCGCTATTGATCTTCTTCAGCAACTGATTACGATTCCTTCTTTCAGTAAAGAAGAAGACAAAACGGCCGGATTGCTTATGGGCTTCTTTAGCTATCATGGGATGGAAGCAAAGCGCGTTGGGAATAATGTATGGGCGAAAAATAAATTCTTTGATGCGTCTAAGCCCACCTTACTTTTAAATTCCCATCACGACACCGTAAAGCCAAATCCATCCTATTCTCGTGATCCGTATGCTGCCTCTATTGAAAATGGGAAATTATTTGGATTGGGAAGCAATGATGCCGGTGGACCTTTGGTGTCACTCATTATGACGTTCTTCAATTATTATGAACGGCCAAACCTCAAATACAATTTAGTGCTGGCGGCCACAGCCGAAGAAGAAATTTCTGGTACTGGAGGGATTGAAATGGTCTGGAAAGAACTTCCTGCCATCGATATGGCGATTGTTGGAGAACCGACATTGATGAATTTCGCAGTAGCGGAGAAAGGACTCATGGTGCTCGATTGCGTTACGCATGGAAAAGCCGGACACGCTGCTCGTGAAGAAGGTGTCAATGCGATCTATCAATCACTCAAAGACATCGAATGGTTTCGTACCTACGAATTCCCTAAAATCTCTGAATCACTCGGCAAAGTAAAAATGTCGGTTACCGTTATTCACGCTGGTCAAGCACACAATCAGATTCCTTCTGAATGCAAGTTTACAGTTGACGTTAGGGCTACAGATGCGTACTCGTTAGAAGAAATCTTGGCGACTATCCAACAGCATGTGCAATGCGATGTTAAACCACGTTCACTAAGATTTCGCTCTTCGGGAATTTCGAAAGACCATCCACTTTATAAGACAGGAGAAAAGCTGGGAGTTACATTCTATGGCTCCCCTACTACATCAGACAAAGCACTTATTCCAGTTCCATCGATAAAACTTGGTCCGGGCGACTCGGCAAGATCGCACAGTGCAGATGAGTTTATATACCTTCAGGAAATTGAGGATGGAATAAATGGGTATATTAGATTGATTGAGGAATTATGAGTGGTTTCCAGTTGCAGGTTTCCAGTTATGTGAGCAACAGATAAGAGCACTTCAAATGAAAAGTTATAGAGATTTAGATATCTACAACGAGTCAAAACGTCTGGCCATTCAGATTCATAAGATGTCTCTCACACTTCCTAAGTTTGAGATGTATGAAGAAGGTGGGCAGATTCGCAGGTCTTCAAAATCAGTAACTTCAATGATTGTTGAAGGATACGGAAGAGGTAGGTATAAGGCTGACTTCATCAAATACCTAGTTTATGCTCAATCAGAATGTGATGAAACTATTATTCATCTTGACTTCTTATTCGAGACAGGTTCATTCACAGACAAGGACAAATTTCAAGTTTTAAGCACCGATTATGAATCTTTAAGTAAAAGAATCAATAAGTTTATTCAATGGGTGGAAGAAAATTGGAACGAACCACCTAGTACAAATAACTAAAGCTAAAATCAAACTGGAATCCAGTAACCAGAAACCGGAAACTTCAAATGAGCACTAGAGTTAATATAAAGAAAACGGAGATACTCTCCAACAACTGGTACACGTTAAAAAAAGTGACGTTTGACTATCAGCTCAAAAGCGGAAAATGGATTGAGCAAAATCGTGAGGCCTATGATCGAGGCAATGGCGCAACCATTTTATTATTCAATCAAACTACCAAGACAGTTATTCTTACCCGACAATTTCGGCTGCCTTCTTATATCAATGGCAACGCAAGTGGTATGTTGATTGAAGCGTGTGCTGGCTTATTGGACTTAGACAATCCTGAAGATTGTATCCGAAGAGAAACAGAAGAAGAAACAGGTTTTAAGATCAAAGATGTAAAAAAGATCTACGAGGCATATATGTCGCCCGGGTCGGTAACAGAAATCCTCTACTTTTTTATTGCCGAATATTCAAAAGAAATGCAGACCTCCGATGGCGGTGGTGTAGATGAGCATGAAGATATTGAAGTGATGGAGTTATCTTTTTCGCAAGCACTTGAAATGATTGTAAGCGGAGAAATCAAAGATGGCAAAACGATTATGTTGCTGCAGTATTTACAAATCCATTATCCGGCACTACTATGAAACTCTGGCAAAAAAATAGCGATTCCCTTAACGAAGTAAATCAATTTACGGTTGGTAAAGATCGGGAAATGGATGCTTATCTTGCTACGTTTGATGTACTGGGCTCACTCGCGCACATTCAAATGCTGGAGTCTATTCAACTCATTAACAAAGATGAGTTGATCCTATTGTCAAAAGAGCTAAAGTCGATTTATGCATTAGTCGAAAAAGGTGATTTTCATATTGAAGAAGGAGTCGAAGACATCCATTCGCAAGTAGAATTGCTGCTCACCAAGAAGTTGGGCGATGTGGGCAAAAAAATTCATAGCGGCCGCTCACGTAACGATCAAGTTCTGTTAGATATAAAGTTATTTCTTCGTCATGAAATTCAATCGCTAACGGGAGAGATACAAAAGCTATTTGATCTGCTCATATCTAAAAGTGAAGAGCACAAAGACAAACTCTTTCCAGGATATACACATCTGCAACTGGCCATGCCCTCTTCTTTTGGTCTATGGTTTGGAGCTTATGCAGAAAGTTTGGTGGATGATCTAATAACGTTAGAAGCAGCTTACCGAATTACCAATAAAAATCCACTTGGTTCAGCGGCAGGATACGGATCATCATTTCCACTAAATCGGGAAATGACTACCAAGCTTCTGGGCTTTGATGATTTAAACTACAACGTGGTGTATGCACAAATGGGCAGAGGAAAGACTGAGCGAATAGTAGCACAGGCCTTAAGTAATGTTGCTGCTACCTTGGCAAGATTGGCCATGGACGCGTGTCTGTATTTGAATCAGAATTTTAGCTTCATCTCGTTCCCGGAAGAATTGACGACCGGTTCGAGTATCATGCCGCACAAAAAAAATCCAGATGTCTTTGAATTGATCAGAGGTAAGTGCAATGGACTACAAGCTTTGCCTAATGAAATCGCAATGCTCACCACCAATTTACCATCCGGTTACCACCGTGATCTACAGTTACTAAAAGAGAAGCTATTCCCGGCTTTTGAAACGATCAAGGAATGTCTTGAAATGACGTATCTGATGCTTTCCAATATTCAAGTAAAATCAAATATCCTTGAGGATGAAAAATACAAATACCTTTTCAGCGTAGAGGAAGTTAATAAACTTGTGTTGACCGGAATGCCTTTCCGAGATGCGTACAAAAAAGTCGGTGAAGACATAGAAACGGGTAATTTTCACCCTACTCCCAACTTACAACACACTCACGAAGGAAGTATAGGAAATCTGTGCAACGACAAGATCAAAGCAAATTTCGAAACGAATCTATCCAAGTTTAATTTTGCTGCTGTCGACAGTGCATTGCAAAAACTCATCGATCGCTAACAACCTAGTGAACCCGATCGCCCCTCGGTTGTAGCGAAGACATAATCTCTCCTTCCACTTTTAAGAACAGTCGCCAGCGATCCTCCACTGTTTTTTCATCTGCATACTCCTTTGCCAACGCAATAAAGTTCTTGTAATGTCCAGCTTCTGATACCATCAACTCATAATAGAATTGGCGTAACTCCGGATCTGGTAATTCCTTCCACAGCAAGCGAAATCGCTCGCAGCTCCGAGCCTCGATTAATGCACACATCAATAACTTTTCAATTAGCTGTTGTTCTCTGTTTCCTCCCTTCTTGATGGATTTAGCTAGTAGGTCTACATACTCATCTTTCCGTGCGTTGCCTAGCTTTAAACCACGTTTCTTTAATTGTTCTAGTACCCGCTCGAAGTGGGCCCATTCCTCAGCAACAACAGGTGTTAATACATCGACTAACTTTTTCTTGTCTGGAAACTGTACAATTAAAGAAATACATGCAGAAGCTGCCTTTTGTTCGCAGTAAGCATGATCAACCAATATTTCTTCAATGTTCATAGACGCGATATCAACCCATCGCGGATCTGTTGGCAGCGTTAAACCCAGCACATGTTTCTCCATCACTAATCAAAAAGAGGAATTTCAAAACCAAAATCAAGAATGTTACTCATGGCCGGATAGCCATACGTCAAAAGATACCCAGTCGATTTTCCTATTTGCCAGGCATTATGGTATTTAATGAATAGTCGACCTCCTTTAATCTTTGCGTTTACAAAAATATCTACTACCGGAAATCCTTCAATGACGCGCTTATCTTGCAGATAGTAGGATTGAATATCGGGTGCATACGCCAAGGCTAGATAGCTCGACTTATAATGAACATCCAGACCCAGCTGCAGTTGCAGGTTTTTGTCGAAAAGGATGTTCTCATAATAAAGTTGGCTATTCACAAACCATTCCGGTATCCGGATCGCAGTGTCATCATTTTTCCATAGCTGTGTATAAGTAACCTGCGGCTTAAAATACAGTCGTCTAAAAAACTTCAAACTCAGGTGAAGTTCGGGAGAAAAAATTTGTTGATTCCCTGTCGACTGCACGGGTAACAAACCACTGTTGAATTCTCTAAAAAAAATATAATTGTTTAAAACCGTGTAGGTCACCCCCGGGCTAACAAATAGGTTGCCCCATCGTACCTTGAGAAAACCCTTGAGTTGATTTGAAAAGGTATTCTCAAAATTATTTAACCAGTAATTATGACTCCCACGGTAAGCACGTTGCAAGTAACCTGGCTTGGCAAGGCTACTAACAAGGCTCGCGTCCAGCCAGGGCGTAGTTAGTGTTCCCTCCAGCTTATAATTTCCATCTAACAACAACTCGGCAGAGCCTCGTAGCTCACTTAGCGAATCAATGCGAAAAGCAATCCGCCCACCCACATAGTTTTCAATCAATGAAGACGATGCCCGTGGATCAAATCCATTCAGCAAGGGGATTCGGTTTTGAACTGCGCGGGATTTAAAGTAGAAATCGTAAAATAGAAAAGCGGCATTGCCTTTTACTCCGACTTCATTTTCAAACGACCTGAACTCCATAACATCCGTTCCTTTGACCGAGTCGATAAGCGTTTGTGTAAAGAAATTAGAGGCAAGATCTGTACGATCCCTTCGAAAAATGTTATCACGAATTTCGTAGGTCGATGAAAGATAAAGCTGCACCGGTTTTGCTAATTTATAAGATTGCAACACATGGAAATTATGTCGTAGCTCTTCTGTTTCAGAGCCCGTTAAGGTCGGGGCAGCGTTGGGGTTGAAAAAGGCCGCAAACGTAGTATCGGACGTAAGCCTAACACCCCCATTTTCTCTTATGCGATGCCTGATTCTTCTATAATTAAGTACCAGTAGATAGCGGCTATTTTTCGATTTGTAAGTAGTAAAAATGTCATAGTAGTGACTCACCGTTTGCCTATCAGCTCTTCTGTATTGAAGTTGTTTATCTACTAAAATGGGGCGATAGTTGAACCCAAAATTCCACCGCGAGTTGATGGCTCTTGTGAACTCAATATGAGACATCGCTCTTCCATTGCCCGCCCACACTAGGTAAACCCGTGTGTAGGGGGACTTAGAATCGTAGTAATGCGGTTCCTGTGTATCATAGTAAGCATCATACGCATGAAACCCAGGATTGGCTCCGATCGTTGTCGAAACCAAAGGAAATATGGGGTTTAATGCAGTTCCCATGTTTCCCAAATCTTGTACTGTATTGTTGAGTCGCTGCACGTAGGTCCATCGATGGAAATTATTGACAGCAGTGTCGAGTGGTTTGTAGTAGGTCTTATTGTAAAACAGATCCGTTTCGGTAATCCAGCGAGTCGTTTTAGGACCATATACGTTTTTGCTGGAATCGTTAATGATCTTAGAGTACGTTCTCTTTTTTGGCAGATCAGACTTACTGCCCACAGGTGCCTTGATTGCTTTCCGCTTAAGAACCGTTGTGTCTCTCTTTGCAGTGTCTTGCTTCACTGTCAAGGGGATCTTCTTTTCTTGGGCCAGAACACCAATGGCTGAAAACCAACAAAGCAATAAAACGGATAAGTGTTTAGAAATCACGCGCAAAAATAACAATAGTTTGATGGCTACGGGTTTTGATCATGCAGGAGTTTTAGATTCTCACCCACCATGCTTAGAACCAGTTTATCAAAATCTGCGCCACGATCTAAAAAGGAAGTCTCAACCGGTAAGTAAAACCATTTTGTTCTGATTAAATCAGCCTGTAGTTGAGGTGAAATCAGTTTGACCATATCTTTTTCAGTCGTTATTATTGAATCTGCGCCAAGGTGATCGGCACCGGTTTGAATCTTACTCAGGTCAGCCGAGGAATAAAAATGGTGATCATTAAATTTAAAATGCTTTTGCAACTGAAAATGTTCAGCCACGAATGACTCAAGGGCAGAACTATTTGCTATACCCGAAACCAAAACAACTCTCTTGCCAACCGATTGGCCACCAGAAAAGGGCACCGCTTCTTTGTAGAAAATAGACGAGAAATAAATGGGTTGTTGACGGGCATACTTCCGAATCTGTTTCTCCACTTCTTCCTGGTTCAAAAGTGGTGAACATTTGGTCACAATAATCGCATCTGCACGACCGGCACCCTTCCGAGCTTCTCTCAGCCTTCCAAATGGCAATACAAAATCAGAATAAAACGGCCTGCTGAACTCGGTTAACAAAATAGAAAATTGCGGCACAACAGTGCGATGTTGAAAGGCGTCATCTAGTAGAATGATTTGAGTAGTAGGTCGTTCGTTCAATATCGTGGGGATAGCCAACGCCCGCTCTTCCCCAACACACACCGACACTTCCTTTCCAAACTTCAAATAGTACTGATAAGGTTCGTCACCGAGCGTTGTGGCAGTATCCTCATCAGAGGCGATCCGAAAGCCCTGTGTCTTTCGCCCGAATCCCCTACTCAATATGGCCACCGAATACTGCTGCCCCAGCAATCGAACCAGATACTCGACCATGGGAGTTTTACCCGACCCGCCTACATTAAGGTTGCCGACACTAATGACGATAGAGTCAAACTTGAATGACGGCTTTTGGCCAATATCAAATAGGTAATTGCGAATTCGCGTCACCAGATTGTATAAAATGGTGAATGGCCAAAGTAATACCTTCAAAAAGGGCATCATGAGTGAACCGATCTTTTGCTACTTTTAAAAATCAAAATTAACGAAACAATGGCAACGACCACGATAAAAGAAGTAACCGACTATCTGGAATCTCTGGCTCCCAAGGCATATCAGGAAAGTTACGACAATAGCGGCTTGCTAACTGGCGATCGAAAAAGCCTGGTAAAAGGTGTATTGGTAACGCTAGACTGTATCGAAGCCGTTGTGGATGAAGCGATTCAAACAAGTTGCAACCTGATTGTGGCGCACCACCCGATTCTTTTCAAGGGGCTAAAGAAATTGACGGGTGAGAGCTACGTGGAGCGCACTTTGATCAAGGCAATTCGCCATGACATCGCCATTTATGCGATTCATACGAACCTCGACAATGTTTATCAAGGAGTGAACAAAAGAATTGGCGAGAAAATTGGACTGAAGAACATGACTGTGTTAGCTCCAAAAGCCAATACACTTCTCAAACTGACCACATTTATTCCTATTGAAAATAAAGACGAGGTGTTAGTAGCCTTGCATCAAGCTGGTGCCGGCAACCTGGGAGATTACAAGAATTGTAGTTTTCAGGTAGAAGGCATTGGAACCTTTCTGCCAACGGAGAACGCTAAACCGGCCATTGGAGAAAAGAACCGACAGGAGAGAGTAAACGAAGTTCGGGTCGAAATGATTTTCCCGGGATATTTAAAAACCCAAATAGTAAGCACGCTAAAAAAAGTGCATCCTTATGAAGAAGTAGCCTTCTATCTGCAGGCCTTAGAGAATGAAAACTCAGAGGTGGGTGCCGGCATGATTGGTGATCTCGAGACTCCAATGGAACTAATACCTTTCCTTTCGAGTTTAAAATCAACCATGAACGTATCTAGCATCCGGCATACCGCTTCAACTTCAAAAAAAATAGGCCGAGTGGCGGTATGTGGAGGATCAGGGAGCTTTTTGTTGAAGGAGGCAATACAGGCTGGGGCAGATATCTTTATTTCGGCTGATTTTAAGTACCACGAGTTCTTTGATGCCGATAGCAAAATTGTGATAGCTGACATCGGGCACTTCGAAAGCGAACAATATACAAAAGACCTCCTTTCGGAGGTTTTAAGGGAAAAATTTACTACGTTTGCAACCACTTTTTCAAAGACCATCACAAATCCAATTAGTTATCTATAAGTAATGGAAAACCAAACAGTTACACAGAAACTTGAAGCACTTGTTAAACTTCAATCTATTGATTCAAAACTAGACGAACTAAAGAAATTAAGGGGCGACCTCCCCAACGAGGTGCAGGATCTTGAAGACGAAATGGAGGGCTACAAGACCCGTCTGGGTCGTTTTGAGGCTGAGATGAAAGAGCTGGATGAGGCCATCAAGAAGAACAAAGAAGGCATCAAAGAAGCAGAAAAGCTCACTAAAAAATACAACGAACAGCAAAAAAACGTAAAGAACAACCGCGAGTTTGAGGCGATTACAAAAGAAGTAGAATTGCAAGAACTTGAAGTTCAGATTTGCGAAAAGAAAATTAAAGAGGCCAAAGAAAAAATTGAAGCTAAGAAAGCGGAGATCACCTCTATCGAAACACTAATCAAAGAAAGAACTCAGGACCTCGACAATAAGAAAGGTGAGTTGGATGACATTTTGAAGGAAAGCGAAGAGGAAGAAAAGCGTTTGTTGGGCGATCGTGAGAAGGCGGTAAAAAAGATCGATGAAAAAATGCTGAAGCATTATGATCGTCTCCGCAAGAGCCTAAGTAACGGATTGGCTGTTGTGCGTGTGGTGCGCGGTGCTGCTGAAGGTTGTAACATTATCATCCCGCCACAGAAGATTGCTGAAATTCGTGAGAAGAAGAAAATTGTTATTGACGAACACTCCGGCAGAATTTTGGCCGATGTAGATTTGGGATCTATGGAGGAAGAACCTAAGCCTAAAAAAGCAGCCCCTGTAAAAAGAACCGCAAAGAAAGTTGCGTAGATTTTTCTCGATATTAAGTCAAAAAAAAGCAGGCCTTCTGGCCTGCTTTTTTTTAATTTCTCAAACGCTTTCTGCAACAGACAAGATATGGCAGTTTAGCCCGGAAATGCAGAAAGCCTATCTGCTCGTCTTGAATCTGCAGCCTGAATTGGCACTCGCTCAATTAAACCGGATCAACACCAAGAGTGAAGAATTGCATAAGATGTACATTCTCAGCCTGAACGAGACCATTGACATTTTGGTAACGGAAGACCAAAAGAGAATGGATCAATTTGAACAGCACTTTAAGCAGCGGCAAGAATTCCTCGAAGAGTTGCCCATAGGACCCGAGAAGTTATTTCTGCAAGCAGAATTAAATCTGCAGAGGGGTTTCAATCTCATCAATATGAGTCAAGAGTTTAATGCCGTCTTTGCCGTTCGAAAAGCATACAACCTCGTTCAAGAGTGTCAAAAAAAGTATCCTGACTTCATCCCAATCAAGAAGACGAGTGGTGTCATTCAGGTAATGGTTGGATCGATCCCCGATAAATTCGCTTGGTTTATGAGTCTTTTGGGAATGCGTGGACAGGTAACGACAGGTCAAAAGTATCTTTCAGAACTACGAGGTTCCAAGTCTTCTTTGAATTTAGAGGCAACCATTCTATTCTATACTATCAAAGGTTTTATCAACCAGCATTTCTCAGAAGCTGCAGAGGGTATGAAAGAATGTTTGAAGGAGCAGCCGGACAACCGGTTGGTTCTTTTTATCGCCATTAATATGTTGATGAAGGACTCACAGGCTGAGAACACGCTAGAGCTTTTTAACGTACTCGATAAACACCCACAGGGACTTCAAATGTACTACGTAGAATATCTACGGGCAGAAGCTTTGTTGCAAAAAGGTGAGTACCAAAAAGCCATTGTGGCTTACCAAAAGTTTCAGAAAGGGTATAAGAGTTCGAGCTACGTCAAAGACTCCTATTATAAAATATCCTTGTGCTATTGGTTGATGGGGGAAGAGACCCAGGCAAAATCATTTTTTGAAAAAGCCAAAGTCTCAGGAAAAGCAAATGCAGAACCCGATAAATACGCAGCCAAACAATTAGAAGAAGGTAAACTTCCTAATACAAAAATTCTCAAAGCTCGGCTGTTTACAGATGGCGGTTATTATGAACAAGCTGCCAATGCATTAAAATCGATAGCACCTGGCGAATTAAAATCAGCGAAAGAACAAACTGAATTTTATTATCGCAAAGCCCGGCTAGCTCACAAAATGAATGACATCCCCTCGGCCAAAACATTCTATCTCCAAAGCATTAGCATGACCAAAGACAACCCTTGGTACTTCGCGCCCAATTCAGCGTTACAATTGGGTTACATTGCCCAAGAGCAAAAAGATTATGCAGGCGCAAAAAAATACTTTGAGCAAGCCCTCAGTTATAAAAAGCATGAATACAAAGACGGCATTGATAGCAAAGCAAAAGCAGCCTTAGATCAACTCAAATCAATAAAGGGCAAAGGGTAATTTCAGGTCAGGATCTTATAGGCAGTTCAAGCCAACTGTGTTTTCTCAGCTTCCTTCAGCACATTTAAATGGGTCTTATCGTTGTGCTTCTTGATGGCAAACATAGAGCCTGTGAAATCGAGCTGATACAAGCAAAGGTTATGATGTTCAAACATGTCCATGCTTTTCAATGGATAGTTCAATAACTCACAAAGTAGTATTCGCATAGCTCTTCCATGCATGCAAATCAATATCGTTTCCTCATCCTCCTTTGACATCATGTAGTCAATGGCGGATCGTTGCCTTAGCACTACGTCATTAGGACTCTCCCCGCCTGTAATGCGTTCAGAGGTATTACCCTTCTGCCACTCTTTGAGCATCCAGTGATAGTAGGCGTCTTCTTCGGGCGTAATTCGCTGCCCTTCTTTCGACCCCCAGCTAATTTCATTTAATCCTGTCAAAGACTCGTGGGAAATACCCATGTCGATAAAATCCTGTACTGACTCTTTCGTTCTCTTAAGGGCAGAGGTGTATATCTTATCGAACGGCACATCTCTATACATCTCAAAAAAGGCTCTTGCCTGCGCCTGGCCAGTACTGTTTAATGAGGAATCAACCCCACTTCCCTGAACAATGCCCCGTAAGTTGAAATCCGTTTGGCCATGACGGATGATGTAGATTTTTTTGATGCTCAATTTCTATTAATTTGCCTGCCTTATAATCGGGCGCAAAAATAAGGAAATACTCCATACTGCCATTATTATCATTATGTCAATCTTTCAGCAGGGTGTGACCCTCGAACAAGCAAATAAAATGTGTGAGAATACACTGGTGAGTCACCTGGGTATTGAGTTCACCGCAATTGGCGAAGACTTTATCGAAGCAAAAATGCCGGTCGATCATCGAACACATCAGCCCATGGGATTGTTACATGGAGGTGCATCCGTTGCGTTAGCCGAAACAATGGGCAGCGTAGGAGCCGTATGCTGTCTTGATAGCTCAAAGCAATACTGTGTGGGACTGGAAATCAACGCGAACCATATTAAAAGCACCAGAAGCGGCTTCGTGTTTGGAACTGCCAGACCCATTCACTTGGGGAAGAAAACCCAAGTTTGGGAAATCAAGATAATGAATGAACAAAAAGAGTTGGTTTGCGTCAGCCGAATAACGATGGCGATCTTAGATAAGAAATAGAATGGCGGTGGCGGTTGACCAGGTAGTATTGAGCGAAAAAGTAGCTGTCCGAACTACGATCAGTCAGCGACTGTTGGAGGGTGGTGCGTTTACACTGTGGCGAATGCCTGCCACCACTGAAAAAGTGCTATTCATTAGTAATAGCGGTGTTGTGGAGTTAGATGAAGTAAGTGTGGAGGATTCGGAACCCGGATTTGTTTTTGCGCCTTTTCAACCCAACCAAAAAAAACTTTTCTTAAAGGCTGAATTGGTTTTCAAGTTCAAGGGAAATGAACCGTCAGAAATGGCTCGCTCAGTTTCTCATTTGGATGAACTGAGTCCAGCCCAAATACGAAACGAACAAAAAATACTTTTTTCAAAAAACAAATCAACGTCAAAAACCCCGAACAACTATCAGGAAGTTGTGGCAAAAGGCATACAACAGATTGAAGATGGAATTCTTGAAAAAATTGTTCCCTCCCGATATAAAGAGGTAGATCTACCTGACACCTTTGATCTGATAGACGCTTTTGAAACTCTTTGTGAGAAGCATCCAAAAGCGTTTGTTTCTATTTTCTCGTCTGCCCAATCAGGGACCTGGATTGGTGCGACTCCAGAATTGTTGGTAAACGTAGATCGAGAATCAAAATTCAAAACACACGCTTTAGCGGGTACACTCCCCTACTTTCCTGATACTGATCTCAAATCAGTGGCATGGACTCAAAAGGAAATTGAAGAGCAAGCATTGGTAAGTAGATATATCATTAACTGTTTTAAAAAAATAAGAGTAAGAGAGTATCAGGAACACGGGCCAAAAACGATTGTGGCGGGAAATGTGATGCACTTAAAAACCGACTACGTGGTTGATATGAAAGAAATCAACTTTCCGCAGTTGGGTTCCGTCATGTTGAAGTTACTGCACCCTACATCAGCGGTCTGCGGTATGCCATTGGAAACTTCCCTAAAATTTCTTTCTGAGCACGAGGGTTATGACCGTGAGTTTTACAGCGGCTATCTCGGACCACTCAACTACCAGGGCGAAAGCAGTATTTTCGTCAACTTACGCTGCTTACAAGTTTTGGAGCATACGGTGCGATTTTATGCTGGCGCTGGAGTAACTATCGATTCGATCCCATCCAAAGAGATGGAAGAAACTGAAATGAAAATGATGAACCTACTGACACTGTTGACAAAAAGTTAACTATAAAATAGCTGCGCCACTACAATGACTCGCTTACAACCGATTTACGATATTGCTGAGCTATGTGCCCAAAAAGGTGTGTCGCAAGCGATACTCTGCCCTGGATCACGGTGCGCGCCACTCACCCTTGCATTCACCCGACATCCATCCATCGCAACCAGAACGATCAGTGATGAGCGCAGCGCGGCATTTATTGCGCTTGGTATGGCACAACAAACGCAACATCCAACAGTCTTAGTTTGCACCTCCGGTTCTGCTGCTTATAATTTTGCTCCCGCTATTGCTGAAGCCTTTTTTCAAGAAGTTCCTCTTGTTGTTTTTACTGCGGATCGCCCAAAGGAATGGATCGATCAATGGGATGGGCAAACGATTAGGCAAACCAACATTTATGGGGGGCATGTAAAAAAGTCTATTCAACTACCGGAAGACTATGACCATATTGACGCGCAATGGTATATCAATCGCGCAGTAAATGAAGCGATCAATCTCTCTAGAGAATTCCCATGCGGACCTGTGCATATTAATGTGCCGCTCCGTGAACCGTTATACCCAGCAAAAGGTGAAAAAATTCAACTCTCACAGGCAATACGCATTACTTCCGAAAATAAATACACCGCTTCGCTCACTCATTTGGAAAACGAAAAATTGGCTCAGTCGCTGGGTGGGTTTTCAAAAGTTATGGTCATTGCAGGACAGCAACAGTACAATGATGTATTAATCAAACTTGTTGACCGATTCTCGAGAAAACATCATGCGGCCGTCATTGGTGACGTTATTTCAAACTTTCATGGATCCGAAAACACCATTCGGTTTGCAGATTCCATCCTCGGTCAGGGTAGTAAGTCGGTCCAGAAATCACTACAACCGGAACTTCTGATCACCTTTGGCAAATCGGTCATTTCAAAAAACGTCAAACATTTTATAAGAAGTCACAAGCCACTTGAACACTGGCATATTCAGCCAGCCGGTACAGTGCCGGATACGTTTCAATCCTTGACAAGAGTAATCCGAAGTTCTGTCGAGATTTTTTTTGAGTCGTTACTGGCAGCAGAGGCAGCAGGAAAATTCGAAAATCAAAAGAAATCAAATTACTTCCATCTATGGCAAGCGGAAGAGCATCGCACGCAGCGTTCTCACGTAGATTTTTTTCAAGAGGCATCTTTTGCGGAGATATCTATTCTCAGAGAGATAATGCACTCGTTACCCATGCGATGCAACCTGCACCTATCCAATAGCATGGCCGTGCGTTATGCCAATATGATAGGACTCACTCCACAACAAAAAGGCGTTCATGTGTTTGCCAACCGTGGAACAAGTGGAATCGATGGCTGCACAAGTACTGCCGTGGGCAATGCTCTTGTCAGCGATGTGCCTACTATTTTAATCACGGGCGACATGGCCTTCTTCTACGACCGCAATGCATTCTGGCATAATTACAAAATGCCAAATCTGCACATCGTGGTCGTCAACAACCAAGGAGGAATTATCTTCGGAATGATTGATGGTCCGGGTGACTTACCTGAGTCGGAAGAGTATTTTGTTACGCAACAAAAGCTCAGCGCTAAAAACCTAGCAGAAGAATTTGGTGTGGACTATATTTTACTGGACGCACTTAAGAAAATAAAAAACAGCTTGAAAGATTTTTTCAATTTTGAAGGGACCGCCAAAATCCTGGAAATAAAAAGCGATCAGAAGACAGCCAAAGAAGCATTCAACACATTTAACTTAACTATCAAAAAAGGATATGAATCTTAAATACGATTGGAAACCCGTTATTGAATACCAGGAAATACTTTTTCACAAATACAACGGCATTGCGCGGATCAGCATTAACCGGCCACGTGTACACAATGCATTTACGCCACTCACTGTAAAAGAAATGATTGACGCGATGAATATCTGTCGCGAAGATCCGGAAGTGGGTGTTATCATTTTGACAGGCGAAGGTGGCAAAGCCTTTTGCAGTGGAGGCGACCAAAGTGTAAGAGGCCATGGTGGATATGTGGGTGATGACACAGTTCCAAGATTAAATGTACTTGATCTTCAAAAATTAATTCGCTCCAGCTCAAAACCAGTAATCGCAGCCGTGGCAGGCTGGGCCATTGGTGGCGGGCATGTGCTGCATGTGGTGTGTGACTTAACCATAGCAGCAGAAAATGCACGCTTTGGGCAAACAGGACCAATCGTTGGAAGTTTTGATGGGGGCTTTGGTGCATCTTATCTGGCAAGGATTGTTGGTCAAAAGAAAGCAAGAGAGATCTGGTATCTGTGTGACCAGTACGATGCGAAAGAAGCGCTTGACATGGGGCTGGTCAACAAAGTAGTTCCATTGGAAAAACTGGAAGAGACATATGTAGAGTGGGCCAATAAGATCTTAAAGAAAAGCCCGCTGGCTATCCGGATGCTGAAGTGTTCTTTGAATGCAGAGCTAGACGGACAAGCCGGTATTCAGGAACTAGCAGGTAATGCTACGCTACTTTATTATTTAAGTGATGAAGCCAAAGAAGGTAAGAATGCCTTTTTAGAAAAGCGTGAGCCTGATTTTTCAAAATTCCCGAGGTTTCCATAATCGATTTGATGATTCGGTGATTTGAAAATTTGACAATGAGATGGCGCGTAACACTACCAGCTATTTGCTTACTTCTAAGCTTATCGAATATGAGTTTGGCTCAACAACTATCTAGCAAGTCAAGCTTCTTTACCATTCGGCTAAAGCCGCATCAAGACTTAAAAAAAGAATTGATGGCCTTTGCAGCGAAAGAAAAACTGAAAGCTGGATTTATTGTAACCTGTGTAGGGAGCTTAGAACAATCAAATCTTCGGTTTGCTAACCAACCAGCAGGGACGCTACGAAAAGATCATTTTGAAATTCTTTCCTTGGCGGGAACATTCTCTGATACGTCCGCCCACTTACATCTATCACTCGCTGATAGTACAGGGGCTACAATGGGCGGCCATCTACTTGACGACAACCTAATCTATACAACGGCTGAAATAGTAATCGGAGAATTGACTGACATACAGTTTGAGCACGAGAAAGATTCTACCTATGGCTACCATGAACTGTCCGTGAAAAAGCGAAAAAAGTAATCACTAAGGTTCAAAGCATCTTACCTTATTTCATTTTCATCTGGGCAAAATAGGGATGTTCTGGATTCACAATGAGTTCCTGCCTCAGCGGATGAATTAATATATCCATGTCTTCCATTGGTATTGCACCAAGCAACGGTTCGTTGTCTCCTGGAAGCACCATTGCACGACAAGTACATTGCCTGTTCTTAAAACGTACTTCTACAGGACCCACGACATCGTATTCCTCCAGCGATCCATTCGCCATTTGAGCTTTCCTTTTTTCAATCACTGGAAATTGCAGTTGCGCCTGTATTGTTTCATTGATGGCAAGCATGTAAGCGCCAGAATCAGCAAGCATGTTAACAGTCATCTGTTTAACCTCATCTTCGCCAATGATGTGACGTTTGGCAAGAATCAAATCCTCTCCGTTTATCAACGTAATCGCAGCATATACTAAACCCATAATTAAAGAAATTTAGTAAATCAAAGATACAATACTTATTCTGGAAATAATCAAGGACTCGCGGTTAATATTGCAGCAATACCTTCCAAGCGGCTTCCACATTTCCCTCAGCCAAAAAGCGCTGAGCTAATTGATGTTTTTTATCTGTATCCAGTGCATAGGTTTCTGCAAACTGATTGCTAAGCTTGAATTGTTCGACACTTTCCGCGTCTGGTAGCTTCTCTATATTACCAAGCATTCCCAAGTCATTTCCAGTTAATATCTTGCTGTTTCGAATGTGCTCAGGTATTGCATCAATGCCAATTCCTATTTTTTCATTGGGCTTGGGTACTGTAAATACTGCATCGCCACTGGCTCGAGAATAATAATCACCACCCATGCGAGCAACAGCATCCATTTTGTTTGGATCAATGCGACCTTCCTCATCCAAGGCGGTATCGTCCACGTGCATCAATAAGACTTCGCATACTACCAAATTTCCAGCTCCACCTTCTGTACCCAATGGAATCACCTGATTCACTTTACATTCAAAAGAAACGTGCGACTCCCCTACTCTTGGTGGTTTTACGATAGATGATTCTACCTCCGTGAATCCGGCTTTGACAAATTCATTAACGCCCTTCGGGTACTCGCAACTTGCCAAGGATGTTTGCTGTACCATTTGATAGTTTACCATATTGATCACCACCTCCGGCACTTCCAATACATTCTCGAGTGTATGCTTCGTTGTATTGTTCCGCACTCTTCTGGAGGGAGAAAAAACCAGAATAGGTGGATTCATGCTGAACATATTAAAAAAACTAAATGGACTCAGGTTGACATGTCCCCCCCGATCGATAGAGCTAACAAATGCAATGGGGCGTGGAGAAACCGAAGCTTGCAAATAGCTCTGTAGTTTTGGAATTTGAATTTCTTTTGGGTCAATGATCATTACTTTCTTTTACTTGAAAGACGAAAAAATGAGGTTGCAAAAACAAGTAGTAAAATACCTGGGAGCAAGAAAACACCATATCTAAAATAAACACCGGTGTGACTGTAAATCCCTTTTGAAAAATCATGAATTACTTTTGCCAATATACCACTCGCTGCTAAAAAAAAGATAAGAAGAAGCAACAATCCAACGTTTTTCTTAATCCATTTCTTCTTGCCAAGAAAGACAATCAATTCGCCAATTAAAAACGCAGTGCCGACAACAATCGATACAGTTATTAATGCTCTTGGAAAAGTTCTCAGATAGGAATACTTAAAAACCCATAGCCCAATCTTGCCCAAAAAATTTGGTTTAGCTAATAAAAGAGCATCGATCACAGAAAGCAGGGCAATGATGATGATGTATGAAAATCTCATCCCTAATTTTACAAAGCCGGCAAAATTTTCCCTCTGCACTCTCCAAACCCAATTCTCACACCGTCCTTTTCTGCATGACCTCGCAGTACCACAGTGTCTCCGTCATTAATAAATTTGCGTTCGGTGCCATCGGCCAAGTGCATGGGGCGCTGACCATTCCAGGTCAATTCTAACATCGAACCAAATGAACCGGGTGAAGGCCCGCTGATCGTACCCGAAGCATACAAATCTCCCACTTGCACGTTGCACCCGTTAACTGTGTGATGCGCCAATTGTTGACAGACATTCCAATACATGTATTTGAAATTTGACCGACTCACTGTGGTTTCGTCTGACTGCTCTGGCTTAATCAACACCTCCAACGAAATGTCAAAGTTCTTTTCGCCATTTGCTACCAGGTAAGGCAGTACCTGTGGAAACTGATCTGGGCCTTTAACCCGAAAAGGTTGAAGCGCATCGAGCGTTACAATCCAGGGTGAAATGGTAGATCCAAAATTCTTAGCTAAAAACGGTCCGAGCGGAACGTACTCCCAATTCTGAATATCTCTCGCACTCCAGTCGTTGAATATGACAAAACCAAAAATATGCTCTTCTGCGTCTTTGGTAGAAATAGATGATCCTAACTTCGTTTCGGTACAGGTGATAAAGGCCATCTCCAATTCGAAGTCGACTTTTTGAGAAGGGCAAAACAACGGAATATCGCTATCCAATGGTTTAATCTGTCCTTTTGGGCGATGAATGTCAGTACCCGAAACAACAATGGAAGATGCTCTTCCATGATAGCCCACCGGTAAGTGTTTCCAGTTGGGCAACAATGCATTTTTGGGATCGCGGAACATCGTGCCCACATTGGTGGCGTGTTCTTCGCTGCTGTAAAAATCAGTGTAGTTAGGGATGCGAATCGGTAGCTGCATCTCCACTTCACTCATCGGAATCAACGCGATCTCACGTGCAGCCACATTCGACTTTAATTCATCGTTGTCATGTTGCAGCAACTCCGAAATCCGTTCGCGTACTTCCCGGGTTTTCGTTTTGCCTAACCCGATAAAATCATTCAGGTAGCGTTGATTGAAAATACCCACAGGTAGCCCTAGTCCGTCCAGAAATCCATTCTCATGAAGATAGACCAAGTCAAGCACATGATCACCAATGGCCACACCCACCACAGGCGAGAGGTATTCGGTTTTAAAAATTCCGAAAGGAAGATTTTGAATCGGAAAATCTGATCCGGCAGGTACTTCTACCCAGGATTTCAGTTTAGGGTTATTGGCTTTAATAGTCATCGTATATATGTTTAGGCTGTTTGAAGAACAATACTTTCTTCGTAAAGCCTGTCTGGATCAAAATCAATTTCGTCATTCCAAGCTACTGTTCCGGCAATCACTTTTACGTTTCTACATACTGATTCATCCATAAGAGAAGTATACACGGGAAAATGTAGATACGATGAAAAGTCAAACTCTTTATGCTCGCCATTTTCAAAAACAATCCTGAGTCGGTAGGGACTTTTGTAGGTAACAGATTTAACGCGCGGGTTCATTACTTAAGAGGATCAATCATAAAAACTTTGTTTCCTGTCGAGACCAATTCCAATTTGCCATTAATTCATCCAAATGAATTTCAATCCAGGCAGACACGAGCTTTGCCTTATTTGAAGGCAATGAACCCTCTACGATGTTTCCTTCCGGTATCTGATAAACTGCCTCAAACTCTACGTACTTCACATGAATGTGAGGTAGCTTATGTTTCTTTGTGTCAAGGTAGTACATTAACACAATCAGACCATAAAACATGGATATAACGAGCATGTGACAAAGTTATCGATTTTAAATAGATACCTCAAGGTTGTTTCCGACTTGCGCAACCAATATTTTTGACCAATGCAATTTCCTGAGGCCTTTCAAAAACGAATGCAAGCTACCCTGGCCGAAGAATGGCCCGCTTTCGAAGCCATTCATCAACAGCCTTCTTTCACCAGCATTCGCCTGAATCCCGGAAAACAAAAAGCTTACGACCTGCCAAAGATAGCTTGGACAGACTTCGGGTACTTCTTGCCGGAAAGACCTTCTTTTACGCTAGATCCAACCTTCCACGCAGGCACCTACTATGTGCAAGAAGCCAGCTCTATGTTTTTGGAGCAGGCTGTCAAGCAAACAGTAGATTTGACGCGACCGTTACGCGTACTTGATCTTTGCGCAGCACCGGGTGGCAAGTCGACACACCTGCTAAGTCTATTGAATCCAGAATCCTTGCTGGTAAGTAATGAAGTCATTCGATCACGTGCTTCTATCCTATCGGAGAATATTCAAAAATGGGGACATGCAAACGTGGTGGTGACCAACAATGATCCTAAAGACTTTCAGCGACTGAATGGATTTTTTGATGTGATGATAGTGGATGCGCCTTGTTCGGGAGAAGGTCTGTTTCGTAAAGACCCGAAAGCAATGGAAGAATGGAGCGAAGACAATGTAGCACTTTGCGCGCAACGACAGCAACGTATTTTGGCTGATGTGTGGCCGGCACTGAAGCGAGATGGAATTTTAATCTATTGTACGTGTACGTATAATGAAAAAGAGAATGAGGAAAATGTGGGTTGGTTGGTGAGCGAAGGAAAAGGCGAAAGTTTAAAGTTGAACCTGCCTGTCCGGCAGGCAGGAGTGGAAAGTGATTGGGAGATTGAAGAAATAGTTAAGAATAGGATTTTCGGGTATCGCTTCTTTCCGCACAAAGTAAAAGGTGAAGGTTTTTTTATTTCCGTACTGCGAAAAAAAGAAGAGGCGGAAGAAGTGTCGATGCGTACCAAGACACAATTACCAATGGTTTCCAAAAAAATAGCTGAACGAGTCAACGAATGGTTGCTCCACCCCCATCATTTGATTTTACTCGATGATTTAATAGTAGCATTGCCAGAGCAATTTAGCACTGAAATCAACTGGCTGGCCAATAATCTAAACGTAGTAACAAAAGGCACAGCAGTGGCTACGCTCAAGCATGAAAAATTAATACCCGAACATGCTGCAGCACTTTCGCTTGAATTGAATAGAAATCAATTTCCTAAAATCGAATTGTCATTAGATCATGCACTGGCTTATCTCAGGAAGGAAACACCTTTGATTGGTGAAGGTCAAAAAGGATTTGCGCTAGTTACTTATCAAACCCATCCGCTCGGTTGGGTAAATCTTTTAGGCAACCGAATCAACAATTTATATCCCGCCAATTGGAGGGTGAGGATGGGCGGATGAAATAGTCTAGCATTAATTAACCAATAATCCATTACTTCAACTTCTTTTTTGGTTTGCCTTGTGCTATCTGCTTTGCATTCAAACTACTCACCACCTTCTCTCCCGTTTTAGTTTCGATCTCCTTTCGTGCATTTCCGGCAACTGTTCCACCCTGCTTGGCTATTACCTTGCTTTCATCCAAGGTCTTTGGTTTCCTGCTTTTTGAAATCTCGGAGGTTGTTGCTTCTGCCAACATATTCAATACTAGTTCCAAGTTGGTCATGTGATCGCGAAGGTTCTCTTTTTTTAACGTCTTGTGTTGTTTGTATTGTTTAACCGATTTTCCACTCCATGCTTTGGTAATAATGTCGGTTAGAACTGCGAAGTCCATTCCTTTTTTAACTCCTCGCTTTTCCCATTCATCAGTAAGCTCTTTCCGAACCTCAATACTTTTTAATCGTTGGTTTATCCATGATTTGCTATACCCTTTGGCAAGATAAGTTTCCATTGCACGATCAAAACTTAACTCCGGGTCTTCCGTTTCCTCGATTCGCTCATAGCCAACCTGTGCAAGCCATTGTTTGAATGGTTCTGCTTTGGGTGATGGGATAGATTGTATTAATCGCAAAATTTGTGCTGTATCCGCAACGTCCGTGCTATACTTTTTACCATCGGATGACATCATTTTCAGTTGTCCGATTTTTTCGGACAACTCACTTCCTTCGTTCCTTAGTTTGGTTTTTAGATCGTTCCAATACTTTCTTGGCCTGTCAGTGCCAGTAAGAGCTTCAATAACATCAATAACAGAAAAGTACCAAAGCTCCCTTTCTTCATCCCAGTGGGTTCTAACCTTCTTAGCTTCAAATAACTTTATATCACTCATAGTGCTATCCTATCCTTGTTCAATCAAATTTATGGTGAATTCAGTTACAAATTACACTCTTAGCAACCCACGAAATCCTCTAGCTGCATAATATGACTCCGCCCCATTGTGGTACGTAAATACCTGGCCGTAACGAAAATCACAAAATAGGGCGCCACCCAATTTTCTGATTGGAGCAGGCGTCTTCACCCAACTTGAAGTCTTCGTATCAAATTTTCCTACTTTTTGAAGTGCCTTATACTGGTCTTCTGTTAGTAGCTCTATGCCCATTGCTTCCGCCATCCCTACTGCGCTATCTTTCGGTTTGTTCTCCTTTCTGGATTCGAGCGCTGCACGGTCGTAACAAATACTCCTTCGGCCAGCCGGACTTTCGCCAGAACAATCACAAAAAATGTATTCGTTTGTCTTTTTGTCATAACTAATGACATCTGGTTCGCCACCCGTTCGCTCCATTTCATTTAGAGACCAAAGTTTATCGGGTGAATCTCTCAGCTTCTGCAGAAGATCTTTCCACACCAAATCTGCATGATGACTGCTGTTTTTCGAGAAACGATCACCCAATAGTGTTAGCAATTGATTCGTTTGTCGGGAAGACAACCTGTTCTTACTCATACATTTCAATGTTTACAAAGCACTAAATAAATTCAAAAACAACTTCTACTTCACACTTTGGCTTCCGCGCCAGCGTCACCAAGCGTTTGGTAACATTACGCCTTTTACGAACACTGACCACCAATCGAAAGTTGGTAAGAGGTAGAACGCCAACTGGCTGGCAACAAAAATCAACAGACAGTAAGTGAGCGTTTTAGTTTCTCGATTGTTCTTGAAATCTATATAAAGCAACACTGCCAAAATCAAATCGATCATTAGCATAGACACAAAATAGGGTGAACTGCCCAGCAAACGATTTATCCCTAAGTTGATGAATATAATTCTGTCTACCGATGGGCCCAGCAGTATCAAAGCGGTTGCCAGCATGTACCTCGCGTGCTTAGCTGATTGTTTTCTGTACCAAATTGCCAGTAAATAAAACGTTGCAAACACAAACAACGCAACAATTGTAGCCGGATTGGTTGATGCTTTCTTTAAAATCTCAAACTCACTCAAGTTATTGAGACCTGCCGAAGCTGCCTCTGTGAGTCTTGCAATCTTTCGGTGATACTCACTTCTCGCCAACAACCATGCGCTCAACAAAACCAATGGCACCAGCACATAGCTTACTTTACCGAGAAACCGATGCGTTGCCAGTTTTTTATACTTGATCAAAAAGGGTTGCGCTATCAACATCAAAATCCACAAACCCATTAGCAAGAAATGGATATGAATGATGGGAGTTTTGATATCCAGTAGCTTAACGAAGTAGGTTTGATAAAACCCAGCAAAGGCTAAAACGATAAAAAGGAGAAACCAATAGCCAAGATTGTGGTAGGTGAATTGTTTTGCTTGCATTTTACACGATTATTCCTCGCAGAGTCTCTGCCTCAGGACTCCTATGTTTGTTTTTATAATCGTTGAGCAAAATAACAATAGATTTGATGAAAGTGAAAAAGGGTGAGAGCGCATTCGAGACTAAACAACTTTCGAGGTAT
>Ga0209972_10000401_pt1 | contig 42039 bp, 36 predicted proteins | sample NOAtaG_7_FD_187302 | JGI IMG/M metagenome (GOLD analysis project Ga0209972, IMG submission 187302) | Freshwater lake microbial communities from Lake Erie, under a cyanobacterial bloom - NOAA_Erie_Diel1S_2200h metaG (SPAdes) (version 2) | ecosystem: Environmental > Aquatic > Freshwater > Lake ...
GAAGTTGCTTATATCTACAATTCTACACTTTTTCCTATAGCAATTTCCGTTCAACCAAACCCGAATTAAAAAAGGGGCGCGCTGCGACCCTCTTTTAATTCGGGTTTCAGCAGGGCTTACCAACTATCAAATCAAGTTTTAAGGAGATCCTTGCGACAATATTGTTGTAACTCCTGTTCTAAACCAATTCCTTTGTTGCCAGCAGCAATCAAATTCGCAGATGCAGATTGGAATGCTGCATAATCTCCCTGATCTTGATCACGTTTTGCTCTTGTTAATTTATTCCCCAAATCTTCAGAAAATTTTAGATAGCGTTCTTGTAAGGATTTGAGATGGATATCTTCGACTTTAAGGGGCATTAAATCTTGCTTTAGGTCATTGATATAACGCAAAATCACCGCCAATTCCGTTGTGTTCGAGGCTCCTGCGGCTTTGTCGGTGATAGTTATAAATGCTTTACATTCAAAGGCTTTACTCACCTTATCTATTACTTTTTCATTCGATTTAATGCCCGAAGTTATAGGCGAAGCGAAGGCATTGGTATACAACATCCCACAGGGAGTCAAGATTACTCCAATTGCTATTACGTTCAAAAGGGTAAGATTTAGTTTTATTTGGAAAATATATTTCTCTAATCTTTGGACAACTAAGTACTGGTACAAAAATAAATTACCCAAATTTGTAAGACTTCGTCCCCAAAGGGGAGAAGTCTTACAAATTTGGGTTTGTCTTTGAATTACTCCCTTCCCAGTCAAAAAAAAGACTTTAAACCCAAAAAATTAGTGGTGCGGCGCTTTGCGCCACACCACTAATTTTTGAGTAATACCAAAGCACAAAAGGAATGCGCCCTTTTGTGCTTTGGTATTAAATGGGTAAGCATAGAAACCTGTAAATACAAAGATCCCCGACTTTTTCTTTGTGGCTGAATAAAGTTGATCTTTGACTGCAAAAATAAAGTCGGGGATCTCTATCTCTATATTTTCAGTTTAAACACAGTCTGAAAAACAAAAACTTGGTTGTAATCCTAAAAGGGCATTTAATTATTTCTATAGGTGAAAAACTCTACAAAAATGTTGTGTGATGTGAGTGAAAAACAAATGAATGTCAAGACCTCCTCTACTCTGATAATACTATCTGCTGTTTTGAATGTCTTTTTAGAGCTTGGGACTCAGGCGTTTGCACTAGAACCAGCCCAAGAGGTTAAAGAGACCAAAGCCTTAGAAACGTCTATAGCCGATCCATTAGAGCAGCAGAAACGAGATCGCCTATCTAATTACAATACTACGCTCGAAATAACGCAACCGATTACCCAAATCACCTCTGTATCGCAACTATCAGACATCAAAACAACTGACTGGGCTTTTACCGCACTGCAAAGTTTAGTGGAACGTTATGGCTGTATCGCAGGCTATCCTGACCGCACCTATCAGGGAAAACAAGCGATCGCCCGTTACGAAGACAAAACTTCCTCGTTGCAGGTAATGGTGATGGTGGTACACAATATGACTTAGAACTAACGTATTCTTATCCGATCATGAGATTTATCACGCTTACGCCTTCATTGTTTGCTACGTTTAATGCGAACAATTTTAGTAGTAACCCCACAATTTGGGGAGTGGTATTGCGGACACAGTTCTTGTTTTAGCAACTTTGCGTAATTCCTGTTAGTTAATATAAAACCCCAAGAAGCTGATTCGCCTGCTTCGCGGGCAAATCAGTTTATTGGGGTTTGTATTTAAAAAATCATTCTTTAAGGATCGAGAAGAAATCACGGTCATGCTTGAGATATCTGGCTACAAAATTAATTCTTTAATTTATGAAAGCGCTCTATCGGGCGTTTATCGAGGATATTGTGAGAGCGATTTCCAACCAGTTATCCTGAAAATCCTCAAATTGGAATACCCAACGCCAGAGGCGATCACAAGGTACAAATTAGAATACGAAGTTTGTAAGCGGCTAAGTCATATTGATGGCGTGGTTAAAGCTTATGAATTTATCAAGTCTCAACGATTTCGATGTATTACATTTGAAGATTTTGGTGGTGAGTCGCTCCGTATCTTGAAGTCATCGCGAACCTTTAATCTTACCGAGATTTTAGCGATCGCTGCCCAAGTTGCTGGCATCCTTAGTGAAATTCATGGGGCGAATGTAATTCATAAAGATATCAATCCCTCTAATATCATTTTTAATCCTCGGACATCTCAAGTCAAAATTATTGATTTTAGTATCTCCAACATTTTGTCGCGGGAAAATCCAACCATCCGCAATCCCAATACGCTCGAAGGGACTCTTGCCTATATGTCGCCAGAGCAGACGGGGCGGATGAACCGTAACCTCGATAACCGTAGTGATTTATATTCTTTGGGAGTCACTTTGTATGAGCTTATCTGTGATCGCCTCCCTTTTGAATCTTCCGATCCGCTTGAATTAGTTCATTGCCATATTGCGAAGCGTCCAATTGCTCCCCATAGCGTCAATCCTGAGATTCCTAAACCAGTCTCAGATATTGTCATGAAACTATTGGCAAAAACAGCGGAAGATCGCTATCAAAGTGCATTGGGATTAAAAGCCGATTTAATGACTTGCAGCCAGCTTTTAGAAAACAGAGGTGAGAATAAAGGCGAGATTGCCTGTTTTAATTTGGGTGAACACGATGCTTCTGCACAATTTCAAGTTTCGCAGAAACTCTATGGTCGAGAACTAGAAATATGGCTATTGCTTGCCGCATTTGAATGTCTGATCCTTGGCAAAGCCAAAGTCATCATGGTCACAGGTTTCTCTGGTATCGGCAAATCAGCACTCGTTCATGAAATTTACAAGCCGATCACTCAAAAACGTGGTTACTTCATTTCAGGTAAGTTTGACCAATTTCAACGCAATATTCCCTATAGTGCCTTTGTGAATGCTTTTCGGGCACTCATGACGCAACTGCTAACTGAAACTGAAAGCGAACTGCAAATATGGCGCAATCGCTTGCTGGATGCATTAGGAGATAACGCCCAAATCATTATTGATGTGATCCCTGATGTGGAAAAGATCGTAGGCAAGCAAGTGGAAGTACTGGAACTACTACCTAATGAATCCCAAAATCGATTCAATTTAGTTTTTCAGAATTTCGTACGCGTGTTTACGAAACCAGAACATCCACTTGTGATCTTTTTAGATGATCTCCAATGGGCAGATTTAGCTTCTCTCAAGCTTTTACAGTTATTAGTCACTTCTAGCGAAAGTCAGTTTCTCTACTTTATTGGCGCTTACCGCAATAATGAAGTAGATGCGATTCATCCCTTAAGTTTGACCCTGAATGAGGTTATGGCAATGGGAATATCCATCAAAGAAATCGTCCTGTCGCCTTTAGAAGAATCAGATGTCTATGATTTGGTGGCTGATACCCTGAAGTGCGATCGCGAAACGATCAAACCTCTCGCAGAACTCGTCTTCCAAAAAACTGCTGGCAACCCATTTTTCATTAACGAATTCCTCAAATCGCTATATACTGATAATCTAATCAACTTTGACCTGAAGCAGGGGACTTGGCGATGGGATTTAAGCAAAATTCAATCCACTGATTTTACAGATAATGTAGTGGAATTAATGTTAGGAAAAATCCAGAGGCTTACCCTTAAGTCTCTGGAAATCGTCCAAATCGCCGCCTGTATTGGCAACCATTTTGATTCTCAGACTCTTGCGATCGCATCTGATCGCTCGCATCGACTGGTAATACAAGATCTATTTCCAGTTTTAACTGAGGGGTTGATTTTACCACTAACGGATAATTACAAATTCGCGATCGTTGATACCAACGATGATTTCTCGGAAAGCTTTTTAGTTGACTATAAATTTCTGCATGATCGCGTTCAGCAAGCAGCTTATGTGCTGATTCCTACATCTGAAAAGCAAATTATCCATCTTAAAATCGGTCGCCAGTTGCTCAGGAAAATTCGCAGACGGCAATCGAATGGAGAAAATTTAGCGATCGAGGAGGAAGTGTTTCGGATCGCGAACCATCTAAATTGGGGAATAGGATTAATTGCTGATCCTCAAGAACGGATCGAGTTAGCTGAGCTAAATCTAATCGCAGGTAAAAAAGCCAAAGATTCTAATGCGTATGCCGATGCTCAAAAGTACCTAGCGATCGGTATTGGGCTATTGCCAGATTCTGCATGGGAAATTCACTATCCACTTGCGCTGAGGCTCTATGAAGCTGCGGCTGAGTCAGCTTATTTGAATACAGACTTTGATGAGTGCCATCGCTTCGTTGATCGCATCGTGCACCATGCCAAGCATATTCTCGATACGATTAAGTCCTACAAGGTCAAGATTAATGCTTATACAGCCCAGAAAAAGTTTCACCAAGTACCAATAACTGTAAATTCGATTCTGATTCATCTGGGCGAACCAATTCCACCTTTCCCAAACGAGTTGCAGGTTGGTTTGGAACTTATTGGGACGGAACTTCGCACGCGCTTATTGAAGATCGATAATTGGAGAAGCTTACCAATAATGAACGATCCCTACAAACTTGCAGCGATAAGTATTATGAACTCACTTGCTGCGGCAAGCATCAATCTAAATCCTTTGCTCATCGGCATGGTGATTCTTCGCATTGTGAACATGACTCAGCAGCATGGACTCTCCCCAGACGCTCTAATTCAAGGCTCAGCCTATGGAATAGTTCGATGGATAGTTTTTCAAGATATCGAAGGTAGCTATCAGATGGGGCTAATAAGTTTGCAATTAATCGAAAAGATGAATATGCGATCTGGAATTTCCATGGCTGTCATTGCCTTTGAAACCTGTTTAAGACATTGGAAAGAACATCTCCGAAAATCTCTCCCCAACTTACTGAAATCATTACAACTGAGTATTGAACTTGGTGAATATGAAGTCACAGGATTCTGTATTCTTGGTTACTGCATCCATCGTTTTTTTGTCGGCGATCCTTTATTGTCTGTGATTCAAGACTTTCAAATCTATGGGGGATTCCTCACACATAAAATCAAACAGCCCTATATTATCGATCAATTTCGAGCTTGGCATCAACTAGCTCTCAATTTATCAGGATTGGGGGAGAATATGCCATTCCTTGTCGGTACAGCTCTAAACGAGTTTGAGCTACTCCCCACCTTTTTGGCAGAAAAGAATGGAATTCCAATTTACTATACTTGCACTGCAAAAGGGATATCACACTATTTCTTTTATGACTACAAGACTGCGATCGCAACCTTTGATCAAGCCACACCTTTTTCACGATCTATTGTGAGTGCATTCGGTGGTTCCCAGCACAATTTCTATCAATCTCTTGCTTGTTTGGGCTTGTGTAGACATTTGCCACGAGCTTCCCGTTACATTTATCTCAAGAAAGTTGCTAAAAACCAGAAAAAAATGCAGCGTTGGGCACAACATTGTCCAATGAATTTCCAACATAAATACGATTTGGTGGAAGCAGAAAGATATGCTTTACGGGGACAGCAATCACAGGCGATGAAGTATTACGATCGCGCCATCAAAGGAGCCAGAGAAAATGAATATATCCAAGAAGAGGCTCTAGCCAACGAACTGGCTGGCAAGTTCCATCTCCACAAGCATAGAGACAAAGTCGCTCAAGCTTATTTCGCAGATGCGATCTCTTGCTATGAGAGTTGGGGAGCTACTGCCAAAGTACAGCACTTGCAAGAGACTTATTTACAATTTACAAGGCGCAAATTCGATCCTCGCAAAGATACGCTTACACTCTCCTCCGATCTGAGCCAATCATCCACGTTTAGGAATGGACATACAGGGCTTGATTTAGCATCCGTTATTAAAACCTTCCAAATACTTTCCGATGAAATCGACTTGAAAAAGCTACTAGCTAAACTAATGAAGCTTTTGATCGAAAATGCTGGCGCTGAAGTTGGTTATTTAATCCTTGAAAGTGAAAGTGGGCTCAAGATTGAGGCTATAGGAAATGCTGGAAGCGACCAGATCGAAGTACTGGGTTCCCGTTCGATGGAAAAATTACTCCCTGTCTCGATCATCAATTTTGTCGCCCGTACTTTAGAGAGTGTTGTGCTAGGTAATGCTACCCAAGAAGGAAAGTTTACGGGCGATGCTTATATTAGATCTCATCAGCCCAAATCTCTGTTGTGTATGCCTTTAATCAATCAAGGTGTTCTCGTGGGTATTCTCTATCTAGAAAATGATCTTGTCTCTGATGCTTTTACGACCGATCGCCTTGAAATCCTTTCTTTACTCTCTAGTCAAGCGGCGATCGCTATCAATAATGCTCGTCTATACTCTAATCTCAAACGGTTTAATGAAAATTTAGAGCTGCTTGTTGGCGATCGCACTCAAGAGTTGTCTCAAGCTCTCTCTAATCTCCAATCTGCTCAAACTGAGTTAGTTAAATCTGAAAAAATGGCGGCTTTGGGTGGGCTGGTCGCTGGGATTGCTCATGAAATTAATACTCCTATTGGAATTGGGGTTACTGCTGCTTCTTTAATTACTGATAAAATTCAAGAGCTTTCTGATTCCCTTCAAAGGGGCTTGCTTAAGCGTTCTGATCTTGATAAGTTCTTGGATACTTTAAAGCAAAGTAGTTTGATTGTTTTGGCTAATTTAAATCGCGCTACTGAGCTCATTCAGAGTTTTAAGCAGGTGGCTGTTGATCAGTCTAGTGAGGAACGAAGGGCGTTTGATTTGAAGGCTTATCTAGAGGAAGTTTTGCTCAATCTTCAGCCTAAGCTTAAACGTACTAAAATTAATGTCCTTATTGATTGCCCTGATAATATTGTTCTTGATAGTTTTCCTGGTTTGATTTCCCAGATTGCTACTAATTTAGTTATGAATTCTTTGCTCCATGCTTATGATGCTGGTGATAATGGTACAATTTGCTTCTGCGTCACTCAATATTCTGATTCTCTGAGTCTTCAATATAGTGATGATGGTAAAGGTATTCCTTCTGATAATATCGACAAGATATTTGATCCCTTTTATACCACTAAACGTGGTCAGGGTGGCAGTGGCTTAGGTTTGCATATTGTCTATAATCTAGTTACTCAAAAGTTACAAGGTACTATTACTTGTGTGAGTCAAGTCGGCGTGGGGACTAAATTTATGATGCAAATTCCTCTATGATTGTAGCTATAAACTTTTACAGTAGTTACCGATCAAATGAACCACAAGAAAAAATTTAAAAGTGCTGCGAAGTAACACTTTTAAATTTTTTCTTGGTTTAGGTTTAAGTGCAAAGCGCTATAAGTGTAGTATATTCACGCCAATTCAAATTTCCCATGGTTGATGATGATCTGATGGTTGATGACATGATGGCATTTGCTGATGAAGATGACATTAGTCAAGTTTCATCACAGAGTCAAGAGTCATGGAAAATCCTGATCGTTGATGATGAAGTAGAGATTCATAACATCACACGACTTGCCTTGGAAGATTTTAGCTTCGACAATAAGAGGCTAAACTTTCTAAGTGCTTATTCAGGTGTAGAGGCTCGTCAGATTATGGCGGACAATCCTGATATTGTGTTGATTTTGTTGGATGTGATTATGGAATCTGATGATGCAGGTCTGAGCACAGCCAAGTATATCCGCGAAACACTACAAAATCGAGCGGTGCGGATTATTTTGCGAACAGGGCAACCAGGGCAAGTACCCGAGCGACAAGCGATCGTCGATTATGATATCGATGATTACAAGACTAAAACAGAATTTACTTCACAAAAGCTATTTACCACAATTATTACGGCTCTGCGATCATTCAAGGCTTATAAATCATTAGAATTTTTAAATGTCAATCTAGAACAGAAAAATATAGAACTCATTCGAGTTACTAAGCTAAAAGATGAGTTTCTATCCAATATGAGCCACGAGTTGCGCACACCACTTAACGGCATCCTCGGAATGGCTGAATGTTTACAAGAAGAAGTTTTTGGAGAAATTAATCCGAGCCAAAAGGATGCGATCGCCACAATACAAAACAGCGGTAATCATTTACTAGAATTGATTCAAGACATGTTAGATGTCTCTAAAATCATGGCAGGAATGCTAAAGATAGACATCAAAACTATATCAATTGCTGATTTGTGCAACTCTAGTCTGGAACTTACAAAACAACAAGCTCTCAAAAAACAAATTCAACTAACGACAAGTGTATTCTCCAATACTGAAGTCATTGCAGTTGATCCGCATCGTATTAGACAAGTATTAGTTAATTTACTTGATAATGCAGTTAAATTTACTCCTTCGGGAGGCAAGGTAGATCTTGATGTCAGAATAGTAAATGATCTTTCTAGGGAGTTAATTCTCAGTCACTCTGTAGCAAATAGTTGTTGGATTAAGTTTTCAATTACTGATACAGGTATTGGCATTAGTCCTAGCGATCGCGACATGCTCTTTCAACCATTTATTCAGATTGATAGTGGACTCAACCGCAAGTACGAAGGCTCAGGGTTAGGGTTAGTAATTGTAAAGCAAATCGTGGAACTCCATGGTGGTTATGTCGATGTCAGCAGCCAGATTGATCAGGGAAGTTGCTTTACTGTGTACTTACCTACGAAGATAGCAAGACTCCCGATACTTTAAGAAATGATAGAGATTTGTAATCAACCCTGAACTAATAAACTTTGTAAAACTTTTACAAAGAAACACTTTTATAGCAATTGCCAATCAAACGAGCCACAAGAAAAATTTTGAAAGAGTTGCTTCGCCTTTTCCCAAAAAAAATTACAAGGGTGCATTACCTGTGAGAGTAAAATCGGCATCGGCTCTAAATTTATTATGCAAATTCGGCTCTACTTGTAGCAACCTTTAAGAGTTAGATGTATTCTATTAAAAAGTCATAAGTCAGAGCGTGTTTGATAAGTCTCCAAGCTAGCATAAATTTCTGCTTTTACTCCCCTTAATCCCCCCTTGCTAAGACTAACCTGTACATACAAGTCGGATTTCCCCCTTTAATTGCCCCTTGCAAAGGGGGGAAGACCAGAAATCTTGTTCCCTCCCCTTTGCAAGGGGAGGGTTAGGGTGGGGTAATTCCTTTGATTTCACAGACAAACTGAGATATGAGTACACGATAGCCCTTTGCAAGGGGGGAGGTAGAGGTGGTAACACTTCTCAAACACATTTTTAATACCAAAGCGCAAAATGTCTACGACATTTTGTGCATTTAAAACCCTTACAGGGTTTGGTTATTAATTCCCAGAAGTATTGTCACTCTTTTTGGAATTGATATAAGAAGCCATAAGACAAGTAAGAAGTCATAAAAATGATTGCAATGATTGATGATGATGATCTATTATTCATAGATGAAATAGAATTTGCTGATGAAATTGCTCAAGCTTCACCAGTAGACAACCCACAGACTCTTGAGCCTTGGAAGATTCTGATCGTCGATGATGAAGTAGAGATTCATAATATCACCCGTCTTTCTTTAGGCGATTTTACTTATGACAACAAAAAATTAGAGTTCCTAAGTGCCTATTCGGGTAAAGAAGCACGTCAGGTGATGATTGACAATCCTGATGTGGCAGTTATTTTACTTGATGTAATAATGGAATCTGATGATGCTGGTTTGATTACAGCAAAGTATATTCGCGAAACACTACAAAATCGAGCGGTGCGGATCATTTTGCGAACGGGACAGCCAGGGCAAGTACCTGAACGGCAAGTGGTCATTGATTATAATATTGATGATTATAAGACTAAAACAGAATTTACTTCGCAAAAGTTGTTTACCACTATTATTACGGCTCTACGCTCATATAAAGCTTATACAGAATTAGCCTCAATCAATAATAAATTAGAACAACGAGTAGAAGAAAGAACCCTCAAATTGCAGAATGAAATTGATAGACGAAAAGAAGCAGAAGATATTCTTTATGGTGTTTTGAATAGTTCGCTTGATGGTATTGTCGCTCTAAAAGCGGTTCGAGAATCGACAGGATATATTCAAGACTTCCGTTGCCTAATGATCAATCCCATAATTATCAAAGCCTTTGGGAAAAGCCGTGAAGATTTGATCGGTAAATTGGTTCCTAAAGAATTATTTACTCTTCTCGAACCAGACCTTTTTGATCGCTTTGTTACTATTGTTGAGACAGGGAAACCTCTAGAACGCGATTTTTATTATCAATGGGGAAAGTCTTGCTGGTATCAGTTTACTGTCGTCAAGTTAGAAGATGGTTTGGCGATTACAGTTCGAGATATTACTACTCGAAAACAGACCGAACTAGCGCTAAAAGATGCCAATCAGAAACTTGATGTCTTAGTGAATTTGGATGGTCTAACCAAAGTTGCTAATCGTCGTTGCTTTGATGCGAGACTAAATGAAGAATGGAAACGTCTAGCCAGAGACGAGCAATTACTTTCGATAATTCTCTTCGATCTTGATTTTTTCAAGTTCTATAATGATTTATATGGACATCTAGCTGGAGATGATTGTCTAACACAAATAGCACAGACTATTCATCAAACAGTTGATCGTGCTGGCGATCTAGTGGCTCGCTATGGTGGTGAAGAATTTGTAGTACTTCTGCCTAACACTGATTTTGATGGAGCGATCTCTGTTGCCGAAAGAATACAGCAGGCGGTTCAAGATTTAGCAATTCCCCATCAACAGTCTAAAGTGAAGTCAACTGTCACAATCAGTCTAGGTATTGCCTCAATTTTACCCACTATTGAAGTTCGACCAAATACATTAATTGATCAAGCTGCTCAAGCGCTATATAGAGCCAAACAGCAAGGACGCGATCGCTTTCACCTTTGATCAATTCTTATTTACCACTTGCTTAAAATACTGATAAGGAAAAAAGTTACGGCTATGCATAAAAATTTGGACAAAATCGCCTTAATCGCTTTTTTATCTTGCGTACCTGTGTAAGTCGCCCTTAGCGATCGCGGTTTCGCGCAAGAAGCCATAGACCGCAAAATCCAAGCAACACAGCTATTGGAGCAAGGAACTCAGCTATATGCCAATAAGAAATATCCTGAGTTGATTAAACCCATTGAGAAAGAACTCGTTCAAGCAAAAACGGAAACTATTCTTTATGCACCCGATGGACAACTGCGTTATGTACCCCTTGCGGCTCTCTATGACGGTAAGCAATGGCTAATTGAGAAATATCGCATTAGCAATCTAATTTCCTATAGTCTCAGCGATTTTGTGGCTAAGCAAAAAGTATTGCCGAGTATTCTCGCTGGGGCTTTTGGAGGCAAAGGCGGTGAGCGAAAGTTCGGTCAGACAGCTTTGCCAGGTACGCTTAAAGAAGTGGCTGCGATCGCCAATTCTTTCCAAAACTCAACTACACTTCAAGAGGAGCAGTTTAGTCGTCAAGCTATTGAATCCCAACTCAAAAATCATAATGTTCTCCATCTTGCTACCCATGCCGAATTTAATATTGGTGCACCTGAGAAATCATTTATCATTTTTGGCAACGGTGACAGAATTGGTTTGAATGAAATTACGGATTGGCAAATCCCTAATGTGGAGCTAATTGTGCTGAGCGCCTGCTAGACTGGTACTGGCACGCTAGAAAATGGTGTAGAAATCTTAGGCTTTGGCTATCAAGTCCAGAAAGCAGGTGCAAAAAATGCGATCGCTTCTCTTTGGAAGGTCGATGATGCTGGGACACAGGAACTCATGACGGCTTTTTATAAAGAGTTGCAGACAGGAGATATCAATGTTACTGAAGCTTTACGCAGAGCGCAGGTTTCGCTAATTCGCTCTAAGGAGTTTAATCATCCAAATTATTAGTCAGCATTTTTTGCGATCAGTAACGGATTGTAGCCAGTATTTTGCTACAATCCGTTACCGATCGCAATTCGCTAATATAAGCTAATGCGTACTGACACTGTCTTCTTTTTCCCAAAATGAGTCGAGCTACCGTGTATACACAAGTCATACAACCTAGCTAAGTCAGCAATTAATCGCTCCCTAGCCCCCAATTCTGGGGGAACAAGAAAATAAATCTTTTTCAAAGCCCCCCAGAATTGGGGGGGTAGGGGGCTTAAATAGGGCTTGCTGAGAAAGGCAGAAACAGTTGATATTAATGTTTTTTAAGGACGATAAAAACTGATAAAATGCAAGGAAAAAGCATAAAAACAAGAAGAGGCAAGGTGGGAACACCTGTAGAGTTTGGAGCCAATTGTCGAATTCTGGGTGTTCGGATTACGTCTCCGCCTTTGGGCAAACCTATACCCAATGATTTAGCGGTCATTCGCAAGCAATATTCTTTTTAACTGGCTATCAAAAAATTGTTGCTGGAATGCTAACTCATTCGTGGCTTGGATAAATGGATTGGCTGTTGTAAATCCATCATATGTATATGGAATAGAGTTTATACGAATAATCAAATCGCCATCATCTGACGGAACAGCGATCGCATTTACAGCATAACCATATTTTTCAAGCTCCTCAAAGCCAATCCTTAACACATCTTGATCATCAATTCCTAATTTTGCAATTAGTTGAGATCGCTTAATTTCCTTACCTGTCCGACTCAGATATTTGGCAATTCCCACTAAGGTTTGCCATGCGATCGATCCATTTATCTGTTCAGGGCGAGGATAAACTAAAGCGATGGCTTGATTAGCTTGATGGGCGCGATCAATAATGGTGTTGACATCTTGCCAACTTTGAGGGCAGCGATCGTAGATAGTTGCTGATAAGTGGTCTTCAAGCTCGATCAGATCACGCTCTCGCCAATCAATGACCTTGAGGTTTAGATCGTTTTTTTTGATTGATGTGGCAAGAGCTGGTAACTCAGCGCTAAGAGGTACACTCTGAGCATGGAAATCAAGCAATCGCACATCATAACGACGGAGAAAAGCATTATCCACAAGTTCAATCACCACATCGCAACTGGTATCGGGTAACTCATAACTATAATGTCCCCACCAATCGCCGTAAATTTGATTGCCATGGCGATCGCTTAGAGTAAATTCTGTCTTAATATATTCAACTTTCTGTCCTTTTTGAGTCCGAATATTGGCATTGGATATCTCTGAGAATTGGCAATCTCGAACCAATAATTTCGGATAGGGATTACCCATGCCAAAAGGTTCTAGTTGCTTAAATTCATTAAATAATTCTTTATTTAGATCAGCGATATTTACTTCTAAATCAATATTGATCGCTTTGCTTTGCAATTGACCATATTGACTCCAAAACTTCTGATCGATCGACTCAGTGAGTAACTGCAAATTCTCAAGTGCAAAACTCAAACCGCCTGCAAGTGGGTGTCCGCCGAAGCTGAGCAATAGATGTTCTTGTCCTTTGAGGAGATCGTAAAGATTTATACCCTCTAGCGATCGCGCACTGCCTTTAGCAATTCCATCTTCAACGGTACAGAGAATCGTCGGACGTGCATATTCGGCAACCACTTGTCCTGCCACTAATCCCAATACGCCCACCGACCATTGCGGATCGGCTAGCACAATCAGCCCTGTCGTAGAAAGATCGAGTTGTTCGATTTTAGATTGAACCTGCTTAAAGACCTTTTTTTGCAGAGCTTTTCGTTGTGTGTTAGCCAGTTCAGTCTGTTCAATTAAGGCTTTGCAAACTTTCTCGTCGCGAGTAGTCAGCAATTCTACGCATTTGCGGACATCGCCCCAAATTCTACTCACAGCATTAATGCGCGGCGCAATCCCAAAGCTAATATCAATTGGGCGATCGCCGACTCTTTTACATTGCTCCAAAAGCATTCGGACACCGAGGCGTTGCTTTTGCCGCAATACTTCTATTCCCTTTTGCGCAAGATATCGACAATCTCCAGTAAGTTTCACTAGGTCAGCCACTAAGCCGATCGCAACCAAATCCAACAAATCTTCTAAGGGCTTCTGGGGAATTTCTGGCAAGGTTTCATACAACGCTTCCATTAATTTGTAGGCAACTGCTACTCCTGACAAATTAAATAATGGATGCTGATTTGGCAAGTAACGCGGATTGATAATTGCGACTACTGGTGGACGCTCATCGGGCAAAGTATGGTGATCGGTGACAATCACATCAATTCCTAAATCCTGAGCATAGGTTAACGCATCAAAACAAGTACTACCCGTATCACAAGTAATGATTAAGCTTAGTGGTTTTCCTGCTGACTGACATTGCGATCGCAGCTCATCTAAGCCTCTAATCGAGATTCCATGGGACTCTTTAAGACGATCAGGGATAAAAAAGACTAAGCGATCTCCTTGAGCAAAAAATTGCCCTAATCCTTCCCACAAAACCGATGTTGCCGTAATCCCATCTGCATCAAAATCCCCCCAAATTGCAATCATTTCTCCCTGTTCATAAGCTTTCTGAATTCGGGTGATCGCCTGTTCCATTTCTACACCAAAGGTAAAGGCGCTAGTGGGACGGTATGCAGCAATATCTAGGAATGATTCTACTTGCTCAGGCTCAATGATTCCTCTCTGACAAAGTAACTGCGCTGCAAATTTACCAACTTTTTCGCTTAACCAAGTCGGTATTTCAACTGTTTCTGAAATTTGCCAATTAGTTAAGGACATGTTGCGATCAATAACTTCTTCAGTTAGTTTACAACAGCCCAAATCAAAAGAGATCGCCTCACACCTCGACTAAATTTTTAACTCTTGTCGAAATCGCAAAGTCTCGCTCGTCATAGAGATATAAAGCATAAAAAATCTGTGCTTTAATCAAACCCAAAACCAATAGACATCCATGAAATACGCAATTCTGGTCTATGAAACTGAGCAAGATTTGCGCGATCGCGCAAAACACATGCCAGCCTATAACGCCTACTCACAAGCATTAGCCGAAGCAGGAGTTGCCGCAGGTGGTGCAGCACTTCATCCCAGTCAAACAGCCACAACCATTCGGCTCCAAAATTGACAACGTAACGTCCAAGATGGCTCCTATGCCGACACCAAAGAGCAACTGGGCGGATTTTTTATTATTGACGTTCCTGATTTAGATACTGCAATGGATTGAGCAGCCAGATGTCCAGCCGCCAGTAATTGTGCTGTCGAAGTCCGTCCACTGTTACCCATGTAGCAGAGATATTGAAGTGAGCCTGTACTCACTTCAATATCGAAACTCAGCCCCAGTAAAGTTTTTGAATTTTAATTTTGCCGTAGGCAAAATTAAAATCGCTATAGGAGAAAAATGCCATGAAACTCTATTACTTCCCTCCCTCTCCCAACACCCGCAAAGTACATGCCGTAGCTATTCATCTTCAGCTTCCCATTGATCTGAAGCTAGTGGACTTAGAGAAACGCGAACAACACAACCCCGAATTCATCCAGCTAAATCCCACAGGACGCACACCCGTTCTCCAAGATGGCGACTTTATCCTTTGGGAATCAACGGCAATCATGCAGTACTTGGCTAGTCAAGTTCCTAATTCTCTCTGGTCTGAGAATCCGCAGATCAGAGCAGATATTATGCGCTGGTAGAGTTGGCAACTTGCCCAATGGTCTCCAGCCTGTCAGCCCTTACAGTTCGAGAACTTTGTGAAGGCTCTGTTACAACTAGGTGAGCCAGACCCGCAAGTAATACAGCAAGCAACCGATCGCTTTCATAAAGAAGCGATCGCTTTGAATAATCATCTCGCAAGTCAAAAATATCTGGTCAATGACACCTTGACCTTAGCTGATTTCTCCGTGGCAAGTGACTTGACCTATGCTGTACCTGCTCAATTTCCATTAGCAGAATATCCGCATATTCAAACATGGTATGCAAGAATCGAGCAGCTACCTGCTTGGCAACAAACTGCACCGCGAGGTTAATCACAAATGGAAGCACGTCGAGCCGCCGAATTAGCCGCTCGCAACTCCTAAGGTTCTCAATACTTTTAAGCATAGCGGGCTAGAATTTTCAACCGAGCCATCTTTAGAATCCGTTACCTTTCCCGACAATCGCTTGAAATTGCTGTTTATTTGTGCTCACCCTGCGATCAATTCCTCTAAATTGGCAAGCCTTAGCTTTACTATACGAAGGATTGATTCAGCTTTCGCCGACATTAGGAGCTTTAGTCAGCCATGCCGCCGCGATCGCTGAAGCGCAAGGTCTAGAATATGGTTTAACTAGACTTGATGCAATTCCTATGGAATCTATAAAAAGCTATCAACCCTATTGGGCTTTAAAAGCTCACTTACTCAAGCAGTTAGGTTTAGAAACAGAATCACAACAAGCTTATGTCAGAGCGATCGGTCTTACGGAAGACTCAGCCATCCGCGAGTTTCTTCTGAACAAATCAAAAACCGAATAGTGAGAGGTGGCGCGAAGCGCCGCCTCTCACTATTTGGTTTTTATATTCTAACAAGAATGGCGACAGCTATAAAAACACAAAATGGCTACGCCATATCGAGCTTGGGGTTACAAAATTTAGTTTGATTAGCCTTTTGCAATTTCTAGAATCTCCTCAAAACTAGGCGTAACTACTTCTGATGGTTGATCGCTTAGCCATAGTAAATACTCATGATTACCAGTACGACCCTGAATACTCGAAGGCGTTAAACCTTGAAAGTGCCAACCAAGACTTTGAGCAGATTGCAAAACTTGCGCGATCGCATCGGCTCTAACTTTTGGTTCGCGCACAATGCCATTTTTGCCAACTTGTCCCTTACCCGCCTCAAATTGCGGCTTAACCAACAATAAAGTCTCACGAGGCGATCGCAACAAATTCCATAGCGCAGGCAAAATCTTAGTCAGCGAAATAAATGACAAATCCAACACCGCAAAGTCAGGAACGATATCACCATCAGCATATAAATCTTCAGGCTTGAGATATCTTAAATTTGTGCGTTCACGCAAAACTACCCTTTCATCGCTGCGAATTTCCCAAGCCACCTGACCATAGCCAACATCAATGCCATATACCTTTGTTGCTCCTTGCTTGAGCAGACAGTCCGTAAAGCCACCCGTCGAGATGCCACCATCAAAACAAATGCGATCGCGAACATTTATGCCAAATGTAGCGATCGCACCAGCCAGCTTTTCACCACCACGGGACACAAAAGGGGATTGCTGCTTCACCAAAATTGCGGCATCGTCTTTGACCTCAGTACCAACCTTGTCGATCACTTGCTGATTGACCTGCACCCAACCAGCCCGAATAAACTTTTGAGCCTGCTCTCTAGAAGGTGCAAGCCCTAAATCAACCAATAAAACATCTAAACGTTTTTTCAAACTTTCGTAACCATCAATAATACTTGTGCAAAACAAACTACCCAAACCTGTAAAGTTTTGCCTCTGCGGGGCACAACTTTACAGGTTTTAATAAATATTTCCTACAGGCATATATTCTTGGATCAGCTTACGCTGACTGACCCGATCACCTTCGGCTAACAAGCGATCGCCTGCTTCTTTTAGAGTTCTCAAGTCAAAACTTGGCGGACGAAATTCGGGTAAAGCTTCAGTACTATTAACTAAACGCAACGATAACCGATCTAAACCAATTTCATAAACAAACTTACGCACTTGCTCGTCATACAAGCTCGATCGCAGTGAACCAAAGAAATCAATCGAGCGATCAGGATACATATCCACAAGACGTTCAATTTCCCATTGCGGAATATTATCAGGCGCAAAAATACCACTGACAATGCCAATGCGATCGCTGCGATCGGGCACCCAGAAAAACTTCTCCATCCGACCATCACGCACCAACGGCGCATACAAAGTCGAGAAATCATTCCCTGTCACAATAATCGGTACGCGCCGAATCGGATTGCTGTCATAACTCCCTGGTAACTGCACATTAGTTGGGTTGTCAGCAATATTCATCAAAGTCGCATTCACCAACTGTGTATTGACAGTATATTGGGTCGTGCTATCAACCCGTCCCGCCCCCGCATCTAGATCATTAATCAAGAGAGCACACATCTTGCCCCGCACCTTTACTAACTCCGCCGCTTCGCGATAGCGCATTCTAATCAGCCTTGCAGGATCACCAGCATCAGGACTTTCCAGCTCACCACCAGACATTCTAATCGGCTCAATGCCAATCCGCTCAAAAGCTAATTCACATTGAAATGATTTTCCCTCCCCTTTGCCTCCATGAATACCTAAAATCAGCGGTACATTTACATTAGGCAGCTTCATGAAGTTCTTAGCAAGATGGACAGCTAATTTATCCAAAAAGCGCGGTGAAATGTAATAAGACATACATATTAATTTTGACGACTAACAGAAATTTACACTACAAGGCTTTGCAAACCCAAAAAGAAGAAGGGGTAATTCATGAATTACCCCTTCTTCTTTTTGGGTTTGTAAATAAAAAAGCCCACCTAGGCGGGCTTTTTTATTTACTTCTTGTCTTTGGTGATAACCTTGGGAGGCTCACGGAAGAAGATTGCAAAGAAGAACAAACCAATTAAACAAGCGAAAATTAAAGTGTAAGTGAGAGCTTCCATGTAATTTTATGCCTCAACAGCGCGAGTAGATTTATCGCCGACTTTTTGGAATGCACCCCATTCAACTTGCTCTTCGCTCATTTCTGGGTCAACCCCAGCAAACACATCGCGGAACAAGGTACGAGCACCATGCCAAATATGACCGAAGAAGAAGAACAGAGCAAATACTGCATGTCCAAATGTAAACCAACCGCGAGGGCTAGTACGGAACACACCATCAGAATTGTTCTTTTCTTGATCGAATTCAAAGATTTCGCCTAGCTGAGCTTGTCGAGCATACTTCTTAACCGAAGGAGCATCAGTAAAGGTTTTGCCATTTAACGCGCCGCCAACAAAGGCTACTTTTACGCCAGTTTGCTCAACACTATACTTAGACTCAGCACGACGGAAAGGAATGTCAGCCCTGACAACACCATCTTGGTCTTGGAGAACTACAGGGAAAGTTTCAAAAAAGTTAGGCAAACGACGAACACTTAGTTCACGACCTTCACCATCTTTGAAAATTGGATGCCCTTGCCAACCTTGAGCAACACCATCACCATTATTCATAGGACCAACGCGGAACAAACCACCTTTCGCAGGACTGTTACCAACATAGTCATAGAAAGCAAGTTTGTCAGGAATTTTCGACCAAGCTTCTTCAGCACTCAAACCAGCATTTAGCCCAGTTTGCACACGGCGAGAAATTTCTTGTTGGAAAGAGTTGCTATCCCACTGATAGCGGGTAGGACCAAACAATTCGATAGGAGTTGCTGCCGATCCGTACCACATGGTTCCAGCGACAACGAAAGCAGCAAAAAATACAGCCGCAATACTGCTAGAAAGTACGGTCTCGATGTTACCCATACGCAGAGCTTTGTACAAACGCTCTGGTGGACGCACGGTCAGGTGGAATAGACCAGCAACAATGCCAACGATACCAGCAGCAATATGGTGAGCAACAATACCACCAGCATTAAAGGGGTTAAATCCGTTAGGTCCCCATTCAGGGGCAACAGGTCCAACATGTCCAGTCAAGCCATAGGCATCAGAGATCCACATACCAGGTCCAAATAAACCAGTTTGGTGGAATGCGCCGAAGCCAAAGCAGAGTAAACCAGATAAAAATAGGTGAATACCAAACATTTTAGGCAAGTCCAATGCTGGCTCACCTGTGCGAGGATCTCTAAATAGTTCTAGATCCCAGTTAACCCAGTGCCAAATAGCAGCAAGAAAGAGTAAACCAGAAAGTACGATGTGTGCTAGAGCGACACCTTCAAAAGACCAAAAGCCAGGGTCGGCAACTTGTTCACCAGTAATTGTCCAGCCGCTCCAAGAATTGGTAATGCCAAGACGAGCCATGAAAGGCATTACGAACATACCTTGCCGCCACATGGGGTTGAGGACGGGGTCACTGGGGTCAAAAATTGCTAGCTCATAAAGCGCCATCGAGCCTGCCCACCCTGCTACGAGAGCAGTGTGCATCAGGTGCGTGGCAATCAGTCTTCCTGGATCGTTCAGGAGAACTGTATGCACTCGATACCAGGGTAATCCCATTGCAAATGTTCCTTAATCTATGTAGTGAGTAAGATCTTAACGATTCTTAATTTTAATTTATGATAATTGATCCTGACTTAAGGTATCAACTCAAATACTTAAAGTAATGTAAGCAAATTCCATCTTCGGGATCGTTAAATCAGTCGGGTTATTTTATTTGTAACATCATAATAAACTATTCCTTCCGATTGATTACGATTTGATTACGATAAAACCCAAAAACTAAGGACAGAGCTCGGCATTACCCTTAGTTTTTGAGCCTAAATCCTTATCGAGCATATGTTTTTGTGGGAAATTTTTATCGGTAGGTGCGATCGCGATATTTGAATAACTAAGTCAGCGTATGCAGCGCTGTTGTCCAAATCAGTTATGCGGGGCATGAATAATTCAGGGTGTAGCGCTTTCCAAAAATATTCGACAAATTGAGTAATTTCTTGATCGTTCATGCCAGCTTTACCCGTTGCCATGAGTTTATGTTCTGCCTCAATCCGCCATTTTAGACTGTAGTTATAATCTTCAGGCACAAGCACGATCAGGTGATCTAGGTATTCCCAGAGTGGCAAGTAGTTGTATAGATTGGCATTACATTCGAGGGCAAATTCGCGATCGCTTTCCGACAAAATTGGCGGTACAAAATTATGAAATGCAGAAATCGGTAGCGGGCGCATCCCCACAAACCAGCCCTCAAATAAGACAATATCTGCTGCATAAGCAATTTCAGGCTCTGTACGATCGCCTGCACCGTGATGTAGAGATTTATCAAAACGAGGAATCTCAATTGGTTGTGAGCTACCTAAAGGTTGATCGCGCAGTTGCTGCAAAACCTGAATTCCCAGATCCACGTCGTGAGTACTCGGTGGTCCTCGCCAAATAAGGTCAGGACGATGATCGCGTAATTTTTGGCGATCAGCATAGGTTTTATATAGATCATCAAGAGAGATACTGAGAAAAGATTTACCAAGATGTAGCAGCAAAACTTTGAGAACAATACCTAATGTAGTTTTGCCAGTACCTTGACCACCTAACAAGCCTTGGATAAAGGTTCTTCCAATTTTTTCTTGCTGATTGGCTAGGCTTTGAGCGAGGGGTAGCCAATAATGCCAGAGCATGGGCAATATTGCCCATGCTGGATCAACTTGAATATTGTGAGAGGCTAAAACCTGAGAAATTTTTGGGTAAACCGATCTAAGAAGCTGCGATCGCTGATCAACTATTTCTTTGAAATCTTTTATATTCGAGAAATCTATGCCTAAAGACGATTGACAAGTATTACTATCTCTTAATTCTTTTGCCAATAATTCACAATCTAATCTGTTTAGACATTCGCCACGAACTATTAGTTCAAAAATTCTTATAGGTATATTTTTAATCATTTCCATATCCAAAGAGGCTTTTGCATGATTAAGTCTATTAGTCAGCTATACAGATTACAAATTTACAAAAATTAAGCTAGCAATTAACAATTATTTAACCTAAAATGAACTCGTGAGTAATTATACGCAGGCTCCTCCACAAAAAAACTACATATAGTTACTTGCATTCAAATCACGTAGATCCCTTACTAAACAAAAAATAATTACAACTATGAACTTGAAAGCTCTCTTAATCGTTGCCAGTCTTGGTTTGTCTGCTGGACTAGTTTCTTGCGCTACCGAAACCCCAGCACCTAAAGCTACTCCAGCCGCTACATCAGCTCCAGCTGCTACTCCTGCAAAGGATAAGGCTGATGCTCCTAAGACTGACTCAATGGCTAAGCCTGATGCTGCTAAAGATGCTAAGCCTAGCGATGCAACCAAGTCTGATAAGCCTGCTGCTACCGATACTGCTAAAGACAAGGCAGCTACCGATGCTAAGCCTAGCGATGCAATGGCTAAGCCTGATGCTGCTGCTAAAGATGCTAAGCCTGCTGATGCAAGCAAGCCTGCTGATGCAACAGCAACTCCTGCTGATGCAACCAAAAAGCCTCAGTAGTATTTTGAATTAATCAAACAAAAAAGAGGTGATGTAAAGCATCACCTCTTTTTTGTTTAATGCGGAGATTGATTCGGCTAGAATCGAGGCAAATATTGACAGTATTGTAGACATAGCTATGCGATTGCCCACTCAAACTTTAGCCGCTAAAACTTTTCATTGGGTAAGCTTGGTTAGTCTATTCTTGATGATTACCAGTGGTTTACAGATTTATAATGCCAATCCTGTCTTTGGAGGACGAGGGGGTATTCATATACCGCCAATTTTAGGGCTAGGGGGATGGCTCGCGGGGGGCAGACATTGGCACTTTGCCTCGATGTGGGTTTTTATACTGAATTTAGCTTGGTATGGTGTTTATGTGTTGCTAACACAAAGGTGGCGACATCGGTTTGTTAGTGGAAAAGATATGAAAGCCTTGGTGGTTAGCCAAAATGACAAGCGTAAAAACTATGCTTGGCATCGAATTGTTTATTCATTGTTGATTCCGATTTTGTTGATATCGATTTATTCAGGGCTAGGAATGTATAAGCCTGCTCAGTTTTATTGGATTGTTGATAGCTTTGGGGGGTGGGATGCTCTGCGAATTACGCATTTTATGGCTGTGCCAATTACGCTGATTTTAGGTGGTATTCATTCACAGTTAGGTCGAAAAGTGGGAGGCGATCGCCTTCTTGATTCAATGTTTTGGGAGTAAGTAATTTGGCTCTCTGGGGATTAATAGCAAAGGCAGCGCTTAGCGCTGCCTTTGCTATATTTAAGTTATGTCACAAGAACCTGAACAAAAACAACAAAACTCAGAAATTGAGTTTGATGATACGGATTTAGTCCCGCGCCGCCGCTTTTTAACTTTGGCAGGTGCAGGTCTACTAACGATTGGCTTTGGCAGCTTGGCGGAAGGTTTGGTGGGTGGTCTATCGGAGCCATTAAACCAGCAGGTTGAGTCATTAATTTTTAAGCCACAGCAGATAGTACCAGAGTTTCCAATTAGTGCGATCGAGCCAGAGAAATTAATTATTAATAGTTTCCGTGGTACTCCAGCGATTAACCCTCTCGCTTATCGCCTCACTATTGACGGTGAAGTAAATAATCCCTTGAGTCTGAGTATGGGAGATCTGCAAAAAGCTCCATTTACAAGCATGATCATCCGTCATGTATGTGTTGAGGGCTGGGCTGCGATCGTGCAATGGGGAGGCGTGAGATTGCGAGATTTAATTGCGATCGCGCAGCCATCAGCTCAAGTTAAGTATGTATATTTCTATTCTGCGGATGGCTATTACGAAAGCTGGGATATTGACTCGGTGATGCATCCTCAAACCTTAATGGCATACCAAAGGAATGGGCAAGCTCTTACACCAGAATATGGTGCGCCTCTGCGTCTAGCTTCACCTATCAAACTTGGCTATAAACTCAGTAAATGGGTAACTAGAATTCAGCTTACGAGTGTGCTTGGAAAGAAGCGAGGCTATTGGGAAGATCTCGGTTATGAATGGTATGCGGGGCTATAAAAAACTTGTTTGATTAACTTTTGTAACGATTATCGTGTTATGTTCACATGTAGGGATGTGGAGTACGTTGAAATTTTCATCCTAATTTTTTAAATTCAGGTTAGGAAAAATCTATGCGTTTAATTTTCACATCTAGTTTTAATCGATTTCAAACCATTAATGCCACTCAAGCGTGGTCACTCTTTCTCACTGCTTGCAAAAAAGATGACTCACTTGGGAAAAATCCGATGATTGGTAAATATGTAACAGTCGCTCTCCTAGGTGCAATTATTGCTCAAATATTAGAAGCAATCTTGCTATAGAAATAACATCAAAACACAAAAGTGTGCAACACTTTTATGTTAAAAAAACAAACCCTTTAAGGGATTGAGAAACACAAAATGGCTACGCCATTTTGTGTTTTGGTATTAGTGCTATAGCAACCTAAAAAATATTAAGAGAGCAGGTACTTAGTACCTGCTCTCTTAATATTTTTCATGGTGTTGAGAAAACTTAGACAGCTTCTAAATCTTTTTCACCAGTACGAATTCGGATAATTCGCTCTACAGGAGAAACGAAAATCTTACCATCGCCAATTTCACCAGTACGAGCAGCAGTAATAACTTTATCTACCACCATATCAACTTGATCATCTTCGATGACAATCTCGATCTTGAGCTTTTGTAAAAACTCAACTGTATACTCAGAGCCACGATAGCGCTCTGTTTGTCCTTTTTGACGACCAAAACCGCGTACTTCTGATACCGTCATACCGACTACGCCAGCATTTACCAGAGCAATTTTGACTTCGTCAAGCTTAAATGGACGAATGATTGCTTCAACCTTTTTCAAATTAACTCCTCCACTGATTCTTGAACTTTAATACACTTGAATCGCTACTCAAATTTGTAGCCTAGCATACTTTTTGGAATTGTCCTTCAGATTGGCGTTAGGATTGACGCTGCCAAAGCCACCAACGAATTACTAATTTCTCTAATTCTATCCAAACAAACATCAATGCGCTAAACCCAAAGCAAACTGCTAGTTCTTCTGGTCTGAGTAAATATGTACCAAAAAAGCGACGGAATGGCTCTACATAGATCAGCACAAGTTGTAAAACCGTAGTCATAATAACTGATCCCCAGACATAAAGATTAGTACGCGGATCAAGTTCGATCGTCAGTTGGGTGTTAGAACGAATTGCGATCGCATGCCCCATTTGCGCTAAACAGAGGGCCGTAAATACCATAGTTTCCCAACGTTCTTTGTCATAGATTTGATCAAAGTGGGTGGTAGTGTAACCATGGGCCCAAGCCATAAGAGCGATCGTGATAATTGCTAAGACAATCCCAATTCTGACCATGTATGCTCCCATCCCTCTTGCAAAAATATTTTCACGGGGATCAACAGGAGGTCTTTGCATAACATTGGGTTCAGCAGGCTCTACGGCAAGTGCAAGAGCTGGCAAGCCATCGGTGACAAGATTCATCCATAAAATTTGCAGAGGAATCAAAGGCACAGTTAAGCCCAGCATCGGAGCCGCCGCAATCGTGATGACTTCACCGATGTTGCTACCAAGAATGTATTTGATAAAGCGGCGAATATTAGTATAAACTACGCGACCTTCTTCAGTAGCAGCGACAATCGTGGCGAAGTTATCATCCAGCAAGATCATGTCGCTAGCTTCTTTGGATACATCAGTACCAGTGATCCCCATGGCAATACCAATATCGGCTTGCTTAAGTGCAGGGGCATCATTCACACCATCGCCTGTCATAGCTACAAATTGATGCTGTCTTTGTAAAGCTTGAACAATTCGCAACTTGTGTTCAGGGGAAACACGAGCATAGACACTAACTTGGCTTACTTCTTGATCTAAATCTTCAGGACTCATTAGCTCTAACTCTTTACCTGTGAGCACCCGATCGCCTGATTCAGCAATTCCTAGGTCTTCGGCGATCGCCTTAGCTGTGAGTTGATGATCGCCAGTAATCATTACGGGACGGATACCTGCTTCACGACAGCGCTTCACCGCTTCGCGGACTTCAGGGCGAGGTGCATCAAGCATTCCCACTAAACCAACCCAAATTAGATTGCTCTCATCTTTTGCAGTAATACCTTCATCGGGTAAATATGAAAATGTGCGATAAGCAAAACCTAATACACGCAACCCACGACTAGCGAGTTCATTATTTTGTGCAAGAACATGTTGACGTTGGAAATCAGCAATTTCATGGATCTGATCGCCAATTTGAATATGGGTACAGCATTCTAACGTTAGCTCAGGTGAACCTTTGCAAAAAAGCACATTACCGCCATGCTCACCTTGCACCAGTACGCTCATGCGTTTGCGTTCAGAGGAGAAAGGAACCTCAAACACACGCGGCATCCGATGTTGCCATTCCGATGCTTCACATCCACCCTTGCTTGCCAAAACTAGCAAAGCACCTTCGGTAGGATCGCCGATGATAATCCATTCACCGTTTTTTTGCTGCAAGATTGCATCATTGCAAAATACGCAAGCCATCAACAATTGCTGAACTTCAGGAATGTTATTCACCGCAAAATTAGAATCTTCAGGTGAATTTCCTAATATATTAAATTCACCAAACGGTGCATAACCATCGCCTGTAACTTGCAAAGAATGTAGCCCTGTGCGAATCCCCTGCACCACCATTTTGTTCTGAGTGAGAGTACCTGTTTTGTCAGAGCAAATCGTAGTGACGGAACCAAGTGTCTCAACAGCTGGCAGCCGACGAATTAGGGCATTTCTTCTGACCATGCGTTGAGTTCCCAACGCGAGAGTGACTGTAACTACCGCAGGAAGACCTTCAGGGACAACAGCAACTGCCATACTGAGGGAAGTCTTGAGAAGTTCACCAAAGTTGCCTTTATTGAGCATTCCCACTAGTACAACTAAGCCCACTAATGCGAGGGAACCGCTTACTAGAACATTACCTAGTTGCGTCATCCGTTGTTGCAGAGGGGTATCTTCTGTCTCTACGTCTTGAATTAGAGCCGCGATTTTCCCTAACTCAGTCCGCATTCCCGTCTTAGTAACGAGTACCTTGGCTCGTCCTTGCACGACCTCAGTACCTTGATAAACACAATTTAGGCGATCGCCTAAACTCGCATCTTCTTCTAAAATTAATTTCGCTTCTTTGTTAACGGCTTCGGCTTCCCCTGTCAGAGCCGCTTCTCGGACTTGTAAATTTTGTTCATCAAGTAATCTACCGTCAGCAGCGATTTGTACCCCAGTTTCTAAGAGCATAATGTCGCCAGGGACAAGTTCTTTGCCACTGATTTCGATTACTTCACCATTGCGTATTACCCGCACTTTGGGGGAAGACATCCGCTTCAATGCGGCAAGAGCCTTTTCAGCATTAGTCTCTTGCATATAGCCAAGGATGCCATTGAGCAAAACAATTGAGCTAATGGCGATCGCGTCTTTCGGAAATTCGTTATCCCTGATATCGAGGACAGCCGAGACCACAGCAACTGCCATCAGCATGATCAGCATGATGTTTGTAAACTGATCGATAAAGATTTGTAGCGACGATCGCCCAGCTTTTTCAATTATTTCATTAGTGCCATAGCGCTCCAATCTAGATGCAACTTCTTGGCTAGTGATACCGTGATTAGGATCGCTTTGAAGTAATTCTAGAGATTCGTCAGCACTGAAGGTATGCCAGCGAGGTAAGGGAGGGGCAGGAGTAAGATCTTTTGTCTCAAGTGCCATCGATATTTTTAGGTAAACGGTTATGACTATGGTACTAAAAAATAGTAATTGCTTACTTAAAGAATCTTGAAGCCAGCAATCCCATTTAAGTACCTGTGCAGAATAAATTACCCCAACCCGTAAGGTTGCGCCTATGCGGGGCGCAACCTTACGGGTTGAGATGTGTAATTAATTAAGCGTGCCTACTTATGTCAGCAATTCTCATTATGAAACCGATTTTGGAGTTTACATCGCCAAAGTGCTGGAAATCGTTTTTTTTTGAAATCCTACCTTCGGTGGGATTTCAAAAAAACGATTTTTATAATGAGAATTGCTGACAAGTCACATCAGGAGAATTCAAGTGATAGCCAATTACGATACAATTGCGTGATGATTAACAATCCATTTTTGCCCCAGAGGTTAGTGGGTAGACAAACAGAATTAGAGCAGATTAGTCAAATTTTGTTAGATGATGGTGATCTGCTGATCGCAGGGGTAGCTGGAAGTGGTCGCAGAACTTTAGTAAAATGGGCTGCCCAAAAAGCTGGTGCAAGAATCATTACGTTGGATTGTTTACGAGCAACCGATGGCGATCGCTTTTTAAAGCTGTTAGCCGAAAGTTTACTAAATACTTTTGATCTTCCCGAAGAATTGCTTAAATTAAAAGGTCTACTCAAGGAGCAGCCCATTAGTTTTGATCTGACCGAACAATCTAAACCTCGGATGGTTTGGGAACTATCTTCTTCGGGGATTTGGAATTTATTTGAGAATTTACTAAGTTTGCCACAACAGATGGCGGAATGGCTCGATTGTCGGGTAGCGATCGTGTTGCATAATTTTCCCCATATTCGCTCATGGGATCGTAAAGGTGAATGGGAAGAATATTTACGGCGCGAAATTCAACTGCAAAGTCGGGTAAGTTATATCTTGATCGCCACAGTTCCCGAACCTTGGATGCATAAGCTGAGTCTGCATGTGGTCGAACTTCCACCGCTGAGCAATAGTGAACTTTGCGAATGGCTCGAACCAACCATGCAAGAAAAGGATCTAATGTTTGATCCGCAAACTAATGCATTGCAATTATTTACAGAATATATTCAAGGCAATATGAGCGATGCGATCACTTTAACTAGACGCATTTGGATTGATTATCTCACTCAAATAAATTCTCAATCTGAGTTTCTAATTCAACCCCATCATGTCCATGAGAATATGTTAGCGCTCATCGAAGATCTAGCTCCTACCTTTGAGTCTTTAATCATGCTCTTACCGCCAACTCAAGTAAGGGTACTAGAAAGCCTCGCGATCGATCCCACAGTTAGCCCCCATAGTCGTGAATATACTCAAAAACATCAACTTTCCAAAGGTGGCAGCCTTCAAGGGGCGCTCGATAGTTTGGAACAAAAGGGACTAGTCTATGGTGCAAAATATGGATATCGGATTGCACTGCCCACCTTACAATTTTGGCTGAAGCAGCGCTTAGGGTAAGCAATGCAAAACATTCATACGCTACCTATAGAAGTTGTGCATCTAATCGCCGCAGGTGAAGTGATTGACTCCTTAGCGGCTGTTATAAGAGAACTTGCAGAGAATGCGATCGATGCCCAAGCGACAAGAATCGTAATTTCGATATGGACAGATTCTCTCTCGGTACAGTTGAGTGACAATGGCTGTGGCATGGCGATCGTTGATTTATCCCAAGCCGCAACTCCGCATACAACTAGTAAAATTAATAATGCTGAAGATCTTCAACAGATAAATAGTCTAGGATTTCGTGGTGAAGCTCTCTATAGTCTTTCCCAACTTGCAGATTTGAATATTTGCAGTCGCCCAGTCCTAGAGCCAGTGGGATATCAAGCTAATTATGATGAGCATGGTAATTTGCAGACCAGCCCAAAAGTAGTCGCGATCGCATCTGGTACAGTCGTCACAGTTCGCAATCTATTTTCGCGTTATCCTAATCGTTTACAATCGTTGCCTAGTAATTCGCAGCAAGCTCGCAAGGTGCAATTACAGATTCAGCAAATGGCGATCGCAAATCCTCAAATTAACTGGCAGGTAAATCTCGACAATCGAGAATGGATGACGATTTGGGCAGGAGAGAATGCTAGTGAGATTTTGCCACAAATTATTAGTTCAATTCAGCCCTATGATTTGGTGTTTAGAGAATTTGCCCTCACCCCCAGCCCCTCTCCCGCAGGAAGGAGCAATATCTCAATCACCCTTGGACTGCCCGATCGCCTATCGCGTCGTCGTCCTGACTGGGTAAAGATTATTCTCAATGGTCGGGTAATTACTTTTCCTGAATTAGAGCAAACTATTCTCTCTAGTTTAGAGCGAACCTTACCTCGCAATCGTTTTCCTGTGTGTATCGTTAGTTTAAATCTACCCTGCGATCGCATCGACTGGAATCGACATCCTGCTAAGGCTGAGGCATATATTCAAAATTTAGGAGATATCCGAACTCAGTTAAAAGATTGCATTACGGAATCTCTCAAAGTTTCTGAAGCAAATTCTCAAATTAATTACATGAGCGCTACTAATGATCTACTAAAAACTGCCGAGCGCAAAACTTCTTATTTAATTCCTGCCAAGAAAGAAAACTTCAATCAGCCAAATTCATCGTTAAAGGCGATCGCGCAAGTTCTCGATACTTACATTTTGGCAGAACATGCAGGCGGTTTATGGTTAGTGGAGCAGCATGTTGCTCATGAGCGAGTTCTCTTTGAGCAAATCGAAACTCAGTGGCAAATCGTGGCGATCAAGCAACCGATTTTATTAAAGCAACTTTCTGATGATGAGATTGAACGGTTGCAAGCATTAGGTTTAGAAATAGAATCTTTTGGAAATAACCTATGGGCTATGCGATCGCTACCAGAGATTTTAATTGGTCATGAAGATTGTGCTGTGATTTTGCAAGAAATGAGTCAGCAGGATGATCCAACTATGGCAAGAGCAACAGCGGCTTGTCGTAGCGCAATTCGCAATGGCACAAAGTTAGAGATGTCCACAATTCGAGATCTGCTCTGGCAATGGCAACAAACCCGCAATCCTCGTACTTGTCCGCATGGTCGCCCTATTTGTCTTGCGATCGATGAATCGGATTTAGCGAGATTTTTCCGCCGCAATTGGATTGTCGCAAAATGATTATTATTCAATGGGTTGTTGCGGCTACTTTTATAGACTCGTTTGTAGCAACTTTTTGGGGCGACCACCTTTCTTGCCGTTATTACGAGATGATTCGGCTTTAGCGGGAGAAGTAGTCTGTCCACCTTTACGTCCTAGATGTGACATCCAAGCCTTCGTGCCGAAAATACCTGCAACTAGTCCAGCAATGTTAAAATCTGCATCTAAACGCTCCCAATGAACACTGCTGCCTGATGCATCAAGCCATACATCATCAAGATCTTCGGGAGAAGCGTCCCCCAGTCCCTGCACCAAGGTCGGTGGGAAACTGAAGAAAGCTCCATTCTTTAAAGAAATTATGATTAGCTCAGAAGACCTATCAAACCTAACAGATGCAGCCCTCGGTTCTGTGGCATCTGCTTCTTGTGTAGCAGCTTTAGCTCTTGCGATTTGAGCGTCTAGTTCTTCCTCGCTGATTAGATTGTTCCAGTTTTTGAAAGCCATGTATCTCGCTCCATTTTTTCAATAAAGTTTCTTGATTATCATTTACTAACCGCAAAGCTGCCTTGATATCAACATTTCGTAAAATAGTGTTGTCATAGTTTTTTCTTAAGGATTTCAAATTAATAGTCTAAACTTAACCTATCGCTTAGGTTTTGTCAAGCCTTGACTTAGTATAATTAATTCTTAGTTGCTTGGCGATCGCACAGGTCAAACCCCATGACTAATACAATCAGCAAATTAGAGACTATTTACCCTAGTACTGACGGACAACCGATGGCAGAAAGTACCGAGCATTATCAATGGATAGTGACGATTACAGGTGGATTGGAATCTCTATTTAAAGATGATGAGAATGTATTTGTAGCAGGAGATTTGCTCTGGTATCCTGTGGAAAATCGCCCTGAAATTCGTCGTGCCCCCGATGTGATGGTGGTATTTGGCAGACCAAAGGGAGCAAGAGGTTCTTACATTCAACACTTAGAGTCAGGAATAGCCCCCCAAGTAGTGTTTGAGATTTTATCTAGGGGCAATCGTATTTTAGAAATGTCTCGCAAGTTTGATTTTTATCAAACCTATGGTGTAGAGGAATATTATGTCTACGATCATCTTTCTAATGACTTGGCAATATGGATCAGAAATCAAGAACAGAATCGACTAGAGCCTATTGATCATGTCCAAAATTGGATCAGCCCACGTTTAGGGATTCGCTTTGAGCTAACTGATGAAAGTTTAAATATTTTTAACCCTGATGGGAATAAGTTTTTAACTTATCTTGAACAGGTTCAACAAAAAGAACAAGCTCTAAGTGCTATGTCTAAATATGCATCTAAGCTTCGCGAAATGGGCATAGATCCTGAAAATCTCTTATGAACAGTAAAGTTTTTATAGTGGGGGCGGGGATTGGTGGCGTGGAGTTTTTGACAGTTCGCGCTAGGGATTTGATTAGTGAGGCGGAGGTAATTATTAGTGATGCGCTGGTCGATCGCACTTTATTAGATCTCGCTCCAGCAAACTGCGATCGCATCATTGCTGGCAAACGTGGCGGACAGGAGAGCGTCAAACAAGCCGAAATCAATCAAATGCTGGTGGAATATTGCTTGCAAGGTAAGCAAGTGGTGAGGCTCAAGAGTGGTGATCCTTGGATTTTTGGGCGATCGCTACCTGAGATACTTGCTTTACAAGCTGCAAATTGTGAATGGGAAGTTGTTGCAGGAATTTCTAGTGCGATCGCGGCTCCCATGTTGGCAGGAATACCACTTACGGAAGTAGAAGCGAGTTCTTGTTTTGCGGTGATGACGGGGCATGATTTGGATCGATTACCTTGGGAAGCGATCGCCCAAATTCCGACATTGGTAATTTTGATGGGGACAAATAATCTAGCAAGCTTGTTAGAGAAATTACAAACGGGAAAATCTGCGGATACAAAAATTGCGATCGTGCGTTGGTGTGGGCGGGTAGATCAACAGATATGGACAGGCACTTTGATAGATATTCAATCAAAAATACCTCAAGGCTCGCTATCACCGTCAGTGATTATTATTGGTGAAGTCGTAAAGTTTCATGAGCAATTGTCGCGTCAATGTAGTCAATCGTTGGAAAATTTTGAGCAAAGTGTAGATCTTGAAAAGGAACAGTTAGCATTGCAAGGCAAAACGATTTTAGTGACAAGGTCGGCGGGTCAGGCTAGCCAATTTACAGATTTATTGACCAGTCAAGGTGCAAAGGTAATCGAGATGCCAACTTTGGCAATTTTGCCGCCGACTAGTTGGGAAATGCTGGATCATACGATCGCCGATCTATCCAGTTACAACTGGCTAATTTTGACCTCAGCAAATGCTGTTGAGAGCTTTTTTGGACGCTTGCGAGAGGCTGGCAAAGATAGCCGTGCTTTGCATTCACTAAAAGTTGCAGTAGTCGGGCGCAAGACAGCAGAAGTTTTGGCAAATTATGGGATTTCTCCAGACTTAGTGCCAACGGATTTTGTTGCCGATGCTCTGGTGGATGCCTTTCTTGCCATTCCCGATCATGTTTTAACTGACAAAAAAATGTTGTTTCCACGTGTGGAGTCGGGCGGACGGGAGATTTTGGTAGAGCAGTTGCAGCAACATGGCGTGATTATTGATGCTATTCCAGCCTATGAGTCGGGATGTCCAGAAGCGATCGATCCTGTCGCGCTAGATGCAATTCAAAATCAAAGCTTAGATGCGATCGCCTTTGCTAGCTCCAAAACTGTCAAGCATTTTTGTCAACTACTTGATCGCGTCGAGTCTCAAGAAACTTGGAGATCGTGGATTGCCGAGGTCAAAATCGCTTCAATTGGGCCCCAAACTTCTAAGACCTGCTACGAGTTATTGGAGAGGGTTGACTGTGAAGCTTTGGAATACACCTTAGATGGGCTTGCTGATGCGATCGGCAAAAGTTTTTCAACCCACAAATAGAGTTGCGGGCGCTTTGCGCCCGTAACTCTATTTGTGGGTTGATTGTGACACCAAATTACAAAAACACACAATTCCTTACATTTACTGGTTTTTTACATACAATAAGAATCAATAGACTCTTTAGAAACTGTAATTGATGCCTCTACATCACAAGGACAGATTACAGAAAACCCTCGAAATCAGATTTTTTACGAATCTACAAGAGTCAATTGATGAGCTTAATTGCATTTTTTATTGAGGCTGAATTTGTATGGAACTTGTTGCTTATCTCCACAGTGAAGTGCTTTGTGAACGCCTACAACAAGGCGAATCGATTGATCAAACTTTAGATTGCCAATTGCTTGACTCGATCGCCCAATCTTCACGTCATGCTAAGTCAGTCTTGTGTATTGGACTAGCATCGGCGACGATCGCCATCAATGCCATGCCAATTGCAGCTTTTGCCTACAGTCCAGAAGTAGCAGGCATTCAACAACTATTAGCCAGACGCGGCTTTAACCCAGGCGCGATCGATGGTATTAAGGGTTCGGCTACTACAGAAGCAATTATTGCCGCGCAAACGTTTTACAAATTAAATGCTGATGGTGCGATCGCAGCGCAAACCATTGCCGCCTTGGAAGCTGACACATACGAAGCTAATGTTTCCATCGAAGCTGCACCTATCAAAGCCACACCTATTAGCGCTGCTAATAGCGACAACAAATTAGACTCAATCAAAAATTTGCAACAATTGCTAAGCGATCGCGGTTTTTATGGCGGCGCGATTGATGGGCTCAGTGGACCAATGACCCAAGAGGCAATTATTCTGGCTCAAAAAACCTACGGCTTAGTTGCTGACGGTGTTGCAGGATCTCTAACTATTGCCGCGTTAGAGGCTGGCAGTAATTATGTCCCGAAGAGCAACATCGCTAGTACTAAATCAGACTCAATCAAAAACTTGCAGCAATTGCTCAGCGATCGCGGCTTTTATGGCGGTGCGATCGATGGTATAAACGGGTCAATGACTCAAGAAGCAATTATTCTGGCTCAAAAAACCTATGGCTTGGTTACTGATGGGGTGGCTGGCTCTCTAACCATGGCTGCTCTAGAATCTGGTAGCACAGTTGCAATTAGTTATAAAGAGGCTGCTAGTCAAGAAAGCACAAGCAATGTTGCCGATAACTCCATTAAAAAAGGGCAAACCATTTTAAGCAATCTAGGCTTGTACGATGGGGCGATCGATGGCATTCAAGGCTCAAAGACTACCGCCGCCATTAAACAAGCTCAAGCACTGTATGGATTACCTGTTGATGGAGTCCTAACTTCAGAAACATTAGCAGCATTGCAATCTTAGAAAATCAGGAGCTATGCTTAGCATAGCTCCTGATTTTCTATCCGCTTTGATTGTGATTTATGAATGCTGTAATTGATCTCGATATCCCCAAAATGGCGATCGCCCTCGGTATGGTGGCGATCGCTATTAGTTTATCGGTCTGGCAAAAATTAGCGATCGCCAAGAATTTATTAATCGCCACCTTCCGCAGCGTTATTCAATTAATCGTGGTGGGATTTTTGCTAGATGCTGTATTTGAAATCAAACAGCCCGTCGTAATCCTGTACATCATTTTCTTGATGAGCATCATGGCAGCCCGTGAAGCCAAAAATCGTGTGCGCGAAAAAGTCCCCTATGTCCTGCCGATCATGTGGATCTCGGTAATCATTGGCACGCTCGCCATTCTTGCTTACACCACATTTTTAGTAGTACAACCTGATATTTGGTACTCACCACAATATTTAATTCCCCTCGCAGGAATGATCTTGGGAAACTCAATGAATGGTGCTGCCATCGCCGCCGAGCGATTTACCCAAGATTTAGTCAAGCGATCGCGGGATATCGAAACCCATTTATGTTTAGGCGCAACACCCCAACAGGCTATTGTTAATTACCAATCCGACGCAATTAGAGCCGCGATGATTCCCACAATTAACGTGATGATGGTGGCTGGAGTTGTGTCCTTACCTGGAATGATGACAGGACAAATTTTGGGCGGTGTATCACCACTATTAGCAGTGCGCTATCAACTAGTAATTTTGTTTGCGATTACCACAGCCAACTTAATTACAGCTCTGATATTAACCAATCTCGTTAGCCGTCAGTTTTTCACCCCAGCCCAACAATTAAAATTGCCATAACAAAAAAAGATAATTGTGGATGGCGCAATGCCCCCCACAATTATCTTTTTTTTAGCAACTAATAGTTTTACTATCAATTACTTGATTTACTTGCTTAAATTTACGTCGGACAAAACGCAAGAAAATCAGCCATTTTTGAGCAGGATAATCATAGAATGAAAAAATATCTCCAAAAGCAGCAAAGGCGTTTTGATGATGCAACCAATGTCTTTCGGGCGTAGTGATAAAAAATAAATCACACCAAGATTTAAATAGTTCTGGCGTTTTCCATTCAAGGATTGAGACATGTCGCCACACTACATGAAACTCACCTAATAGCAAACCAATAATCGTACCAACAGCCGATAAATGCCACAACCAAGGCGTGAATATAAAGTAAGGAACTGCTCCTAACATGCCATCTAGTAATACGAGAGGATTCTTGGTCAAAACTGCATAATGTAGAAAGCTGCGGTTTTTTCCATGATGCACGATGGAATGAAACTTACCAAACACATGTTCTGGAACATGATACAAAAACGTTGAAAAGAAGTCTCCTAGCAAAAGCAACAGCAATGTTGCTGTAATAGCCTTAATAAACTCTAAAGTAACTTCTAAAATAACTTCCAAAGTAAACCCTCACAACTTGATTAAAGCCTAAGAGATGAAGTTAAAGCTACGTTTATACCGAGGTTAAGAATCGATATGAGCTAAATAAATGTACTTGAATCAACCATAAATCGTTAAATTAATCTTTAAATTGACTTAATAAAACTTAAGATTGTGATGAAGCTGATAGGCGATCGCTTAAAAATCGATACCAAGCTGCTGCAATATCAATATCAGTAAATCTAATACTGGGCATCTCGCCAGTTTTCAGGACTAATTCCAAAGAAATTTTCTTAGCGTTCAATGGAAATTCAGCATCTTTTTCATCAAAAAATTTGCTGTCAATCCGAAATCTGATACGTGCAATATCTTGAAAGGTTACTGTCTGAATATCAAGAGGATCTTTGCGTGTTGGCTTACCCCATGTGAGGCGATCATCTTTTTGACCTAGCACAGCATAAATATCATATTTATGGCGCTCAAATTGCTCAGACCAACGTTTATAGGATTCAATTTTTTGGTACTCATTCCAACCAGACCAAGCCAGCCAAAAGAAAACTACCAGTAAAGGCAACCACAATAATCCACGTTCCATAGATCAAAAATTCAGTTTATGTATTAAAAAAGTTTACCCCGCTAAACGAGGTAAACTTTTCCCTAATTACGAGCATGGAGGGACTCGAACCCCCGACCCTCAGGACCGGAACCTGATGCTCTATCCAACTGAGCTACATACCCATACCATATAAGATGTAATCATAACATAGCTTCTCGCAAAGTAGAGGCAACGCTTAGCGTTGCCTCTACTTTAAATTTTAGGTATTAAAAGAAAATCGCCTTACTGCTAATAAGCTACCCAATACACCAATCACTGAGCCAAAGCTTACTAACACCACAGGTAATAGAAGCTTTACTCGTAAATCATTAGTCAAACCTAAAGTTAGCGATTTGATTAATTCAGGTTGATTGACGATCGCATCACTCAAAAGATTCATGCTAAGTACTAGCATTAAATACGCAGTCCCAGCGCCCATAACTCCAAAAAATACACCTTGCAAGACAAACGGAAAATAAATCCACACTGCCGTTGCACCCACTAATTGCATTACCTCAATTTCGCGTCGCCTTGCCAACACAATCAGACGAATTGTCGTCGTAATCACCGCGATCGCAATTACCGTAAAAATCGCCACGATTGCCACACTACTATTACTCAAGGCACGGCGTAATTGCCCAATCCGTTCCACAACCTCATTGGTATACCAAACCTCATTTATCCCCTTTAAGCCAGAAATCCGTTTAGCAACATCAGGCACGCGATCGCTAGACACAGCCCTCACCTTAAACTCATCAACCAAAGGATTGCCCCCAAGCTGTTGCGTTGCTTGATTAAGATCGTTTTTACCCAAATCCTTCATCAAGTTTTGCCAAGCATCCTCCTTAGGAATTAGCTTCGCAGCAGCAACACCATCCACCAATAGTAAACGCGGTTGCATCGACTCACCGACGACATTTTCGTCCAAATAGACCGATATTTCTAACTGACTACCTAGCTGCCCCAGTACATTTTCTAGTTGCCAAGAAATTTGTAAGCTTGCCCCAAATAAAAACAACAACACCGCCACAGTGCTAATAGCAGCCCAATTCATCCAGCCGCCACGCCGCAGTCCTAAAAAAGTCTCACGCAGCAGGTAGTCAATTTTAGTGAAGAAGCGAACAACGTTTTGTACCATAACTTTAAAAGATTCAGTGTGTAAGCGTTACCCACACACCAAACGAAAACTCAAATTGTGTTTGACAGACTACTAGACGATGTAACCATTTTGCAAATGCAAAACAGGATGATTAGCTGCTCTGACCAACTGCTCATCGTGAGTAGTCAAAAGCACCGTCACCCCAAAAGAATTTAGCTTTTTCAAAATTTTAATTACTTGCCAAGCATTATCAGGATCAAGATTACCTGTTGGCTCATCCGCAAGTACAAGCGGCGGAGTATTAACGATCGCCCTCGCAATACTTGTTCGTTGTTGTTCTCCTCCAGAAAGTTCTTCAGGAAAGCAATCCGCCTTATGCATTAAACCAACCATCTTCAGGGCAGGCTGAACACGGCGCTGGATTTCCTTGTATGTATAGCCCTGAGCCATTAAGACAAAGGCAATATTCTCGGAAACAGTGCGCCGTGGAACAAGTTTGTAATCTTGAAATACAATGCCAATTTTGCGACGCAACATCGCCAGATTATTGCCCTTTAATCCATTAAGGTTAGAGCCATTAACAATTACATCGCCATCCGTGGCTTGTTCCGCACCATACAGTAACTTTAATAACGTGGATTTCCCCGATCCCGAATGACCTGTAATAAATTTAAAATCACCTTTATAAATCTCAATGTTCACGTCACGTAAACCCACAGATCCATTAGCATAGGTCTTGCGAACATTTTCTAATTTAACAATGACCGACTTTTGACCCTTGGTAGTATTTTCGTCAGAAGTTTGGGCGGTGCTTGATTTAAGTGATGTGGGGTTTTGTTTTGTTGGCAGTTTTAGCATGGGCGATCGCTCGAATATTCTAAAAAATCTAAGCATAGTTAAGCCATGCCCGATCTTTGTACTTGAGATTATACAGGCCAAGTCAAGGGATCAACATCAGCTATTGTTGCCAATACCAAACTATGTAGCTATGTAAGTTTTGCGCGCCCAAAGCACAAAATGGCTAAGCCATTTTGTGCTTTTAAAACCCTTACTAGGTTTAGTTTTTAATTCGCAAAAATATTTTAAAAAGTCGGAAAATCAGTTTTGATAAAAATTACTATCAAATTAGAGCGTGTCTTATCTAATTTAGGGGTAGCTATATGCTAAATTATTGCGGATTTAAGAGCTAAATCTGACAAAAACTAGTAAGCTTTTATTTACTTACTAAAGCCTCAAATTTATAAAAGCTCAAATAAATCGGCTAATTAAACTAAAAAATGCTTGCTATCATTGCCGTTTAGAACTTGAGCTATCCTGTCAATGGTAGTCATGTAATCTCCCAAAAAACTAGCTAATCAAGCTAAATCTCTATTCACCAAAATAACTGAGGGGTTATCAGCAGTGGCAGCTCGCAAAATACTAGTAATTGACGACAGTCGCGTAATCCGTAATATGGTGCGTGAAATGCTCCCGCCAGCAAACTTTGAGGTGCTAGAGGCAGCAGATGGCATCAAAGGACTGGAGATGATCCAGCAAGAAAAGCCTTGGATGATCATGCTAGATTTCTTATTACCAAAGATGAGTGGCTTTGAGGTTTATGAATCTTTGCAGCAGAGTCCAGATCTGATCCGTATCCCTCTAGTTCTAATGTCTGGTCGTAAAGAAGAAGTAACTAGTAAAATTGGAGAACCTTTTGAAGATAAATACTTTGTATTTATTGAAAAGCCATTTGAGCAAAAAGAACTGATCACAGCAATCAAAAGAGCGATGGCTTTGGCAGAAAAACGCCCAAGGCATTCAATAATGCCTATAGCCCCAACAACCAATATTGGCTCAGAGCATACAGATGAATCTCTAGTTAAGCGCATTGGAGCACTAGAAGCTAAACAGAAACTATTAGAACAGCAAATGGCTTCACAGCAAAAGCAATTCCAACAGTTAGTAGACTTTATCAAGAAAAAAATAAGGTGAGAATCACATCTCCAACAGCAGAGCGACACTTCAAATCCCCCTCTGTTGTTTGGTGTTTTTCATCGATTAGAACAGACTTATTGATGCTTAGAACCATCAGGCATGATCGTTCCACTCAATTTTGCATGATCTAATTTGGCTAAGGTAAGATCTGCTTTCAGCAGATTTGCACCTCTTAGGTTAGCGTGGCTTAAATCAGCTCTCGTCAAGATTGCACCTCGCAAATCTACTTTTTCGAGATTAGCACTACTCAAATCTGCCCACCCGAAATCAGCACCACGAAGATCAGCACCACTAAAGTTAATGTGCGTCAAGATTGATTCACTTAGATCAATGCCATGCAAAGAGACACCTTGCATGTCACTATCATGTAAATGTGATTGCTCAAAGTTGCGATCGCCTTTAGCATAACGATCAAGTAGTTCGGCTTTGGTTAGCGCAGCATGAGAAGGTAAGGTCATAGTTAAAGACTCAAAAGATAGTCCATTTCTCATATTAAGAGCAGATGTGGCGCGAAGTATCACCTTTGCTAGATAAAGTTATACATTTATTTTTGTTATGACAGATTGGCTGCAACGTACAGAATTACTAATTGGTGCAGATGGCATAAACAAGCTCAAATGTGCCAACGTTTTAGTCGTTGGCATGGGTGGGGTGGGGAGTTTTGCTGCCGAGTTTTTATGCCGTTCTGGGATTGGAAAGATGACGATTGTTGATGGAGATCGTGTTGATCCTTCTAATAAAAATCGTCAGATTGTAGCGCTTAATAGTACAGTCGATATTCATAAAGCTGATGTCATGGCAGCGCGAATGCATGATATTAATCCAGACATGCAATTAACGGTTATCAAAGAATTTCTTACCCCAGACCTAATGATGGAACTAGTAACAACTAAGTTTGATTGGGTACTAGATTGCATTGATAGCTTGCAGCCAAAACTTTATTTTCTTGGTGCAGCCGCTACTAATGGTGTAAAAGTAGCAAGTAGCATGGGAGCAGGTGGACGAGTAGATCCTCAAAAGGTAAGAATTGCACCAATTTTTGAAACTGATTGTTGCAGGTTTGCCTACAAAATCCGTAAAGGTTTACGACGCAAGGGTTTTGCCAATGCCAACATTATCGCAGTTTATTCCGAAGAGTTGGTAAATCGTGATTCGCTGCAATTAACCGACGGCAGTAATTTTAAGCGCTCATATTACGGCACAATCTCCTATTTACCTGCTCTGTTTGGGCTAAATCTAGCCAGTATAGTAATTCGAGATCTTATAAGCTAAAAATATCTAGCGTAGATATTTTTAGCTTATAAGGTTTTTTGTTGTAAAGCGAATGGCGGGAATCGAACCCGCAACATCTGCTTGGAAGGCAGAGGTTTTACCACTAAACTACATTCGCAAGTGAATGATTAGTAGATGCAGTTAATAAGTATAACAGCGATCGAAACATTATCAAATATTTTTTTTTAATAGAGAAGCTACTTAATCAACTTCCCTGTTTTTTAAAATTCACAATAGCCCTGATCCATCTCAATCCGATCTAACACTTTTAAACCGCGTGGTTCCCCTAACTTACGCAATGCATTTCTAGCATCCGTTTGGACACTAAGATCATCATCATCAAGAGCGTAAATTAGAGCATCAACAGCATCATGATAAATCTCATTTTGAGTATCAAAATCGCGGCGCATTTGCACAATTAGCTTACCGAGTGACCATGCACAATTACCTCGCACAGCAGACATCGGATCTTTAGTCAGTGCTTCAGTTAAAGGCTCAATCGCTTGCAGATCGCCTAATTGCCCCAAGGCACTAGCCGCCCATAGACGTACCGCCGAGATATCATACTTGAGTGCAGAAATGAGCGACTGCAGCCCTAATGTAGCCCGACAGGTTCCCAACGCCCAAACAATACCTTTACGGACATAGCCATTCCAATCTTGTTTAAGTTGAACTATTAGTGGCAAGATAGCCTCATCACTCTTGTTACGCCCAAGAGCATAAGCAGCACTGACACGTACTAAAGGACATTCATCTTGTAGCAATTCAATAAGACATGGTATTGCTCGTTGATCTTCTAATTCACAAAATGCTCTCGCAGCTTGCATTCTCTCTAAAACTATATCTGAATTGAGAAGTGCCAACATCTCATCAGGATCTGGAAGAGGAAATTCCTCTTCGGGGGGCAAATCCAATGGACTCAGTGGATTTGCTTCAATATCTAAGATAGTTAGGTCGTCATTCAGCGTCATGGCGATCATCGTATAAATCGAGCAAAGTTAGGATAACCCAAGGTGTAGTTGTTATCTTACAGTGCTTTGTCCTGTAGTAAACCTATACAAGAACTTGAACTTATAAACAAACAAGACAAAAGCAAAACAAAAAAAGAGATAGATAACAAAGTTACCTACCTCTTTTTCTTAAAATTAAGCTTGGCATCGAGCTATTTTCCCGTAGGGCTACCCCTAAAGTATCTTC
>Ga0209972_10000402_pt1 | contig 42023 bp, 44 predicted proteins | sample NOAtaG_7_FD_187302 | JGI IMG/M metagenome (GOLD analysis project Ga0209972, IMG submission 187302) | Freshwater lake microbial communities from Lake Erie, under a cyanobacterial bloom - NOAA_Erie_Diel1S_2200h metaG (SPAdes) (version 2) | ecosystem: Environmental > Aquatic > Freshwater > Lake ...
AGAAAGCAGCACAAGAAGCGTCGTCTGGGGCACTCCGCCAACGGCGTACTCCGCCTTCGGGCCCAATACAAGGGCCACGTCTGGGCGGTGGACTTCATCCACGACTGGGACGAGCGGGGTCGGCCGCGCGCAGCGTCTTGGCGTCAAAGGGCAGAGTGCCGCTGAGCAGTTCGTAGAGCACGACACCGAGCGAGTAGACGTCCGTCCGCGTATCGATGTCGAGCGATCCCATCTCCGCCTGCTCGGGGCTCATGTACTCCGGCGTGCCGATGAGCTGTCCTTGTTCCGTGAAGACCGTCTTGTCCGTCAGCGAACTGCGGATGGCTTTGGCGACGCCGAAGTCGATCACCTTGACGATCGGCGTGTGCCCGTCGCCGCCGGGGGCGACGAGAATGTTGCTGGGCTTGATGTCGCGGTGGATGATGCCCTTCATGTGCGCGTGCTGCACGGCCTCGCACACGGGGATGAAGAGTTCCAGCCGCTGTTTGATCGTCAGTCGGTGTCGATCGGCAAAGGCGGTGATCGGCTCACCCTTGACGTGCTCCATGACGAAGTACGGGCCGCCCATCGGCGTCACGCCGCCGTCGAGGACCCGCGCGACGTTGGGATGGTCCATCACCGCAAGGGCCTGACGCTCCTGCTCGAAGCGGGCGATGACGCTTCTGGAGTCCATGCCGGGCTTAATGATCTTCAGCGCGACACGCTGGACCATGGGCTCGCGTCGCTCCGCGAGCCACACCGTGCCGAAGCCGCCCTCGCCGAGGACTTCGAGGAGCTTGTAAGGCCCGATCGAGTCACCCGGGCGTTGGCCGGGGCTATACGGAGCAGGTGGACGTTGCGCGGCCGGGTGCGCAGGCGGCGGCACATGCCCCGCGCCGTCGCGCGTCTCGAAACTGGCCGTGGGCTGGTTGTCGGATGGCGGTGGTGAGGACATGCTGGAAGTTGACTCGAAGTTGCTCTTGCGACCCCCAACCCGCCGAGTCTCCCTCCAAGTTGTCCTCTGACCCCGCCCCCGGTGGGGTCGTTTCGCTGTCACGCGGCCGGCTTTACCCTTCGCGTCGGGGGGGGGGCAGAAAGCCCGCAGAATCCGGACGGTTTGGCGATTGCGGGGCTTGGCCCGCCGCGCTCTCGGTTCGAGACCGATTCAGAGCCAACCGGTCAGGACACCGGGTGTCTCGTCATGGGTGCGTCGAGATCCTCTCGAACTCTCGGGGTCTCGGGTTGAGGAGCGGTGGGGTTGACAAGGGCGTTCCGAGCGGGGGGCCGATGCGAACGCAGTTTCGATCCGCACACCACGCTGGAACTCGGAACGGGTACGTCGCTCACTGGTCAGGCCCTCCCCATGACCTTCGCGACGTGCAGCGTGTCCGCATACTGCTGGAAGCGGATCACCTTGCCGCCGCCAGGCTCCGGATCAGTGCGATGTTCTTTGACAGCGTTGATGGTGTCTTCATCTATGGTGATCCTTGACAGGGGTACGCTGAACAGATCCAGACGATGTGAGAGACTTCTTCGACCCGAACGACCGAGAAAAGCCTCTTTCTGTCATATCGCGTCGCTTCAGAAGTGTGCGACCAGCACGCCGTATCGCTCGGCCAGGTAGTCGACGATCACCTTCGTATCGGTAGAGTGCAGGCGCTCGCCGAAGCGGTGGAACTTCTCCGCGTTCACAAACGTGTGGTTCGCGGGATCCAAGATCAGGTTCGGGCACCCCTGGTGCGCGTCACCGACGAGTGCGACGATCTCGCGGCGTGGCCTCGGGTACGCGATGTACCGGATGTCGAGCTGCCTGCGCAACTCGGGGCAGCAGCCGAGCACGCCTTCGAGGAACGCACAGTCGGGGCAGTAGTACTTCTTGCCCTCGCAGTCGCGGGCGCTGTCGGTGAAGCCGGGCGTAAGCAGGAAGAGAATGTCCATTTGCGGGTCTGCGAGGGGACGATGTGTGGGGGTGGTTGGGGAAGGCATGGACCGGCTGTTACAGCGGCGATGTCCGGAATCGTTGCGCGAGCAGGCCAGTCGCCGCGTCGAGGTCAAGGTCGGCTACGAGCAGGCCGTCGTGACCATATGGCTGGAAGCTCAGCAGCGTGCCGTCCGGGTTGGCGATCGCGGATGTCGTGCCGGAGCCTTCACTCGCGGCGTTCACCGACGCGAAGTAGCAGGTGTTCTCGGCGGCGCGGCACAGGATCGCTTTCTCATGGAACGTGTTGGCGGGATCCGCGAAGCGCGTCGGTCGGTAGCTCCCATGGTCGGCGACATGCGCGTGCGGATGAAAGACTACCTGCGCTCCGCGGCGTGCCGCCCAGCGCACCGTTTCCGGATATCGCCACCCTTCGTGGCAGATCACAACGCCGAAGGTGAGGGGGCCGGCCGTGAAGATCCGTCGCTGCGAGCCCAGCGCGGGGTATGTGGACTCCTCGGAAGGATCGATCTGGCACTTGTCCTGCCATCCCGCGACCGCGCCGTCGGCGTTGATGACGCACGTGGTGATCTGCCGGCCGATCGGGGTAGCTCGCTCGGTACCCAGAACAACCGTCATGCGGGCGGCCCGGGCGGCATCCGCGACGGCGGCCCACGCCTGCTCGAGAAACCCGTCCTCAGGGATCGGAGCTGCCGAACCTGGCCACCGGTATCCCGGGACGTAGCACTCGGGAAAGCAGAGCACCAGTGCACCGCGCTGGCCTGCTTCGGCCACAGCCGATCTCGCCAGGCTCACCGACTCCTCGGGCGTCGAGGGCACACGGATGTTGGCGAGGGCGATGCGGACGGAAGTCATGGCGACAATCCTCCTTTGTGCCGAAACGCCGCAGGAAACGAACGCGTCGTACGCGGGTAGTTCGCGGCGACGGCCGGTCCGGGCCGCAGGCCAACGCAGAATAGGACCCCTTGTGGTACCCGGCGGCGACGCGTCGTCAGTGATATGCGATCAGCTCGGAGCGACCCGCGACCAGAGTGGCGTCGGGCAGGGCGGTCACGTGCATTTCGGCGCCCTCCGCCGAGACCTGCAGGACCCGCAAGGCGCTGGTTGCCCTTCGGCGTGCCCAGTAGTGTGCGAGCACGCCATGGACCGAGCCGGTCGCCGGATCCTCGTCGATGCCCATCCATGGCCCGAAGCATCGGAACATGTAATCGTGGCCGGCCGTGTCGGCGACGGCCGAGACGACGACTTCCTGGAACATGTCGCAGCTCGCGGTCAATCGCGGGAAATCGGGCCTGAGCCGGCGCAGAGCGGCCGGCTGGAGTTCGAGGAACAGCGCGTGCAGTTCGCTGCAGTGGTCCGAGGCCAGGGGACGATCGATTCCCAGGGCCGCGAGGAGCGGGGCGGGAGAGGCGTACGGCACGGTCTGGTATTTGGGGTAGCGCATGACGATCCGACCATCATCGGTCTTCGAGACGGGCAACAGGCACTGCGGCCCGTCGAACACCAGCGTGCTCTGTCCGGTCACTCCGAAGGCCACGTGTGCGGCGGCAAGGGTGGCGTGGCCGCACGCGGTGATCGGCAGAACGGGGGTGCAGTAGCGGATGGCGTACCGGGCGTCGGCCCGATCGGATGGGAACAGGAATGTGGTGACCGCAACATCCGCCTTCCGGGCCATGTGCAGCATGAGGTCATCGGCCGGGGCGTGCGGGAGGAGAAAGACGGCCGTGGGCCCGCCCGCGAGGCCGGGCCCGACGAAGGTACGAACAGAAAATGCTTCGGCGTCCATGTCGTATGGCTCATTGTGTGAGAGTGGCTCGTGCGAGACGGCATCCTCACGGGCTCTGAGGACGAATGAAGCGGATGCCGTACTTCGCACGGATCTCGTCTCGCTTGGCTTCATCGGCCGCGTCGGCAAGCCTCAGGCGGTTGAGCTCGGCGACAAAGTCATCGAAGCCGCCCGGGAAGAACAAGGTCAGGAACCGTGCCGGCGCGGCCGAGCGATTGCGGACCGCGTGCGGAATGCCGCGGGGAAGACTCGCCATCGCGCCTGCCTGGGCCGCGAAGACCTGGTCGCCGCACTGGAAATCGATCTCTCCCTCGAGCACGTAGTGCATCTCGTCGTCCCGCGCGTGCACATGCAGGGGCACGCCCTCGCCTGGCCCGAGCGTGACCTCGAATGCGCACCACGCGCCGCCGGTGCTCGCGGTCGACACGCGACGGACCAGACCATTGCCGAAGTCCTCGCCCACGCCGGGGCCGATCATCAGCGGATTCATGGTGCCTCCTCGACGACAACGCGGTCGCCGTGACTGGGCGGTGTGGAGACCAGCACGAGCACGAAATCGTACGAATCTCTGTTGCTGAGTCGGGGCGGCACCCGGGCCGCGACGGACAAACCATGATGTCTGGCAAGCACGACGGTACGTCTATCCGCCTCCAGCGTCGCTCGTGCCGAGAGTGCGGAGAAGAACTGATGGGCGTGATGATGGCAGTGGCGCACTTCATGGCGGCCGGAGGAGACCCGCTCCTGGATCACGCTGAGTCCCGGGGACTTGAGAAGGTGCCAGAGGTGGCAATCGCCACGCCAGACGGGGTGCTCCGCGGTTTGACTGGTGACGACGCTCATCATGCAGGTCTCCGAGTCAATCGATATGCACGAGCGCGTCGGGAGTGACGACGAGTGGTCGCGATGCGCGAGTTGGTGCGGCACGTACGGAAGCGACCGCGCTCACGGAGCGTTCTCCCGCATCACGGCTTGCGTCGGACGATGGTGTACCAGCAGAAGTACGACTTCTTCAGTTCGTCGCGGGACTTGCCCTCCGCGTAGCCGAGTTTCTCGAAGCAGTCGATGACCCAGTCCTGATCGAGCGCGTCGAAGGCGATGACCTCGAAGCCCTGCTTCTGGAACATCTCGCGAGGGAAGGGCGTCGTCCCGTCCGCCCAAGGGATGAACTCCTTGTCGGGCGGGTTCTGGGGCGGGCAGATGTTGTAGATGACGAAGACGCCACCCGGCCGCAGCGCGTCGTGGATGTGCTTCACGAACTCTTCGTTGCTCACGCCGAGGTGGACGAGCCGCTTCGGATCGACCGTCTGGCCCGGCGGGGGCGACGGGTGGATGTAGCCATTCTTGAGGGTGTTCTTGCTGGTGATGAGCGTGAAGCCGTCGCCGACTGCCTTCCGCAGCGGTTCCTCCGCGGGCCACTGACCGGTGTGGATCGAGACGGAGCCGTCGCCCATGACGCCGGTGTCGCCGGGCTCGCTGTAGAGGGCCGCGAAGAGCGGCTCGACGTCGACACCGTGCGCGTCGAAGCCGCAGTGGGCGAGGAGCTGAAGCTGGCCGATGGTGCCGTAGCCGTAGTCGAGGACCCTCGGCCTGGACCCTCGGGACACGTGGGGCGCGGCGAGATCGAGGACCCGTGCGTAGACCAGCGGCGAGCCATAGCCTGTTTCGTAGTAGAACTCGGGCGTACATTCGCGCGGGGTGAGCGTCGCCTTGTCATCCGCATTCATGGTCTCATAGACACGCTTGGAGACCGCGATTCCCTTCTCGCGGTTGCGGTAGACCGTCCGCGTTGACGGCTCGGAGAGTCTGCTCGTCGCGGCGAGGAACTCCCGCGCGAGAGCGGAGGGAACGATCGGCGTGAGCGCGTCAGCGTCCGATCTGAGCTTGTCGGTGATCTTGGGCGCCGCGGCCTGCGTTGGCGGCTCTGGCTGGATTGAGGGCTGCGGTGTCCCTTGCTGGGCCGTAGCGTACGAGCAGCATGCCAGCATGATGGCGAACACGATCTTGCGCTTCATGAACCACCTCATTATGCGGCGCGGGCAAGGCGGCTTAATGTGCAGCCGGCTCCTGCCATCGTTCCTTGGGTCCGACCTTCTCCATCCACAGTCGCTCTGGCGGGATGCGCGTGTAGCCGAACTTCTCGTACAGCCCGGCCGCGTCGCGCGTCGCGAGGCACCACCGACGCAGTCCCGCGAGCTGCGGGTGGCTTTCCAGCGCCTCCAAGAGCCTTCGCGCGACGCCCTGCCCGCGCCATCGCTCATCAACAAAGACGTCGCACAGCCATGCGAAAGTCGCCCGGTCCGTGACGACGCGGGCCAGACCGATCGTTCCTCCCGTCGTGTCTTCGATCGCGACTGCGGTGATGCTGTTCCGCAGGGCCTCGGCGACGATGTCGCGCCGGATGCCGGGCGACCAGTAGGTGCCGGCGAGGAACCGGTGGATGGCGTCGAGGTCCTGACGGGCTGGATCGAGCGTGATCGTGATGGGCATGGTGTTGAGGGTAGGTTGAAGGGCGCGCAGGCCAAGGAGTACACCCGGCAGGACCTCGAATACCATTGGTTCCCATGCCATCGATTACTCGTGTCTACGAGACGATCCTGTACGCCCCCGAACTGAGCGCGGTGGAGGCGTTCTACGCGGGTGTACTCGGCTTGGAGCCCCTGCCTCGCAACGGTGATCGTGGTGCGGTGTTCCGGGTCAACGACGAATCCGTGCTCATCGTGTTCGATGCCGCAAAGAGCCGTTCGCCGCACGAACAGGTGCCCAGTCACGGAGCGACGGGCGAGGGGCACGTGGCCCTTTCGGTTCCGGATCTCCAGGCCTGGCGCGAGCGACTTGCCGAGTGCGGCATCGCGATCGAGCGTGAGGTCGAGTGGCCGCTCGGCGGACGCTCCCTCTACGTCCGCGATCCCGCCGGCAACTCGGTCGAGCTGGTCTACGGCCGCGTCTGGAACATCCCCGTGTCCGAGAAATCGCAGCAGGCGATGTGGAACGCGGTCGATCGGGCGCTTGAGGGATGGCTTGCTCCCGCCGACGAGGCACTGACGCGGACGATTACATCGGCGGCGCAGGCCGGCCTTCCGGAGATCGCCGTGGCGCCCGCGCAGGGACGCCTGCTCGAGGTGCTGGCCCGGGCGATCGGCGCGAGGCGCATCCTTGAGGTCGGTACGCTCGCGGGCTACAGCGCGATCTGGCTCGCGCGGGCCCTGCCGCCGGGTGGCGAGATGGTGACGCTGGAGCTGGATCCGGACCGGGCGCGGCTGGCGCGGGAGAATATCGACGGCGCTGGTCCTTCAGCGCGGGTCGAGGTGATGACGGGTCCGGCGGCACAGTCGCTCGACACGCTGATCGCCGCGGGCGTGCCGCCGTTTGACCTGATCTTCATCGACGCGGACAAGCAGAGTTGCCCGCAGTACCTCGAACGCGCGGTCGCCTTGTCCCGCACCGGGACCGTCATCATCGTCGATAATGCCATCTGCAGGGGCCGCGTCATCGAAGCCGGCACCGGTGACCCGAATGTCAATGGCGTTCGGACGATGATGGACCTCATCTCGCGCCATCCCCGGCTGCATGCCGCCGGTATTCAGACCGTCGGGGCCAAGGGGTACGACGGGCTGCTGGTGGCGTTGGTCAAGCAGGGCGCCGTGCCGCCCGCGCGATCCGCGGACCCGCTCGACTTGCTGCTGGGTCATGACGCGTGGGGGACAGACGAGGTGCTGCGTGCGTGCGACGGCCTGAGCGAAGAGCAGTGGCACCGGCGTTGTGACATCGGCCCGGGATCGCTGCACGACACACTGACCCATATCGTCGGTGCGATGCTGCGGTGGGCTGATCGCATCGATGGACCACCCCGCGCGTTGCGGCCGACGATCGAGGACGGAACCCGGCGCACGCCGGCGGAGCTCCGGACGCTGTTGGAAGGGGCGGCGGCGGATCTGGCAGCGAGCGCCGCGAGGGCTCGCCAGCGAGGGCTCGGCACGCAGGTCGATGTCACGCTCGGCGGGACACCCTGCCGCTTCACGCTCGGGGCGATGCTCGTGCATGTCACCGCGCACGGCATGCACCACCGCGCACAGTGCCTAAACATGCTCCGCCACCTCGCCGTGCCCGGCGTCAGCGATCGACTGCCCGATCTCGACGCGCTGGAGTGGCAGCTGAGAGCCGGCACCGCCCCGTCGGCTGGCTGAACGTTCCACTCGGACGGATCATGGCGGTTCCGTATCCGCACCGCAGACAGAGACAGCGCATGAATATCTCAGACATCCCTTTCGAGACCACTACTTGGGACGATGTCCCGCCCACCCGCCATGCTGGCCTCTCGGGCGAGGCGTTTTGGCGCACGCGCCACATCGGCCCGGAGAGCAACCGCATCCGTGTGCGCATGGTTGAGTACACGCCCGGCTACGTCGCCGATCACTGGTGCCAGAAGGGGCACGTGCTGCTTGTGCTGGAGGGTGAACTGGAGACCGTGCTGGCTGATGGCCGGGTGTTCACACTCAAGCCAGGGATGTCATACCACGTGGCGGATGGTGCTGAGCCGCATATGTCGCGGACTACGGCCGGGGCGAAGCTGTTCATTGTGGACTGACACGGACTTGCCGGCTCATGCGGAGCCGATTATTGCGTCCACCTCGATCTCGATCTTCATGCGCGGATCCGCGAGACCCGCCTGCATCATGGTGGCGGCCGGACGAATCTCGCCGAACGCCTTCCGCAGCGACGGCCAGGTGGCGGGAAAGTCTCGGGCGTCGGGCAGAAGGTATCGCACGCGGACAACATCTCGCATGGTCGCCCCTGCGTCGCGTAAGGCGGTCTCGATGTTGCGGAGGCACTGTTCTGTCTGTGTGACAATGTCGTCGGAGATTGTCATGGTCGTGTAGTCAAAGCCGGTTGTCCCGGAGACGTACACGCGATCAGCGCAGACGACCGCGCGGGAGTAGCCAATTTCGCGTTCGAACGAAGAGCCCGAAGAGACCAGTCGGCGGGGCATGTTCGGAGTTTAGCCATCCCGGGGCGGCCCTGTGCTTTGGGTGTGCCGCTGGGTGAAGCGGGATGGCCCGCACGTTCGCACGGGCAGGCAGTGGGGGGACGCGGGGAGCGGGGGGCGGGGAGTACGGGGGCTGGGGAGGGCTCACGTGGTGACCCGGTGTGTACTCGTGACGGCACGGGCGTGGGTCCGTGGCTCACATCGCTCGGGAGTTCTGTGCGGCTGCTACCGCCAGTTGCAGATGGCAAGGGGATGCAAGCGTTCTGTGGCCGCATTGGTCACCGTGGCCGGCGGCGTGTGCCTCTGGAGCGGCCGGTGGGTCGATTCCGGTACTCGTGCCAACAGGGACAGCCCGGAAAGTCGGCGGCGCGGCGTGTGCACGCCCAGAGCGTTTGACCGTACCCTGAAGAAACGGGTGGTTCTGGCCGCTCGGTCCGGCGTGGATCCTGTACGGTTCGGCACAAGTCGTCACCGATCGGGGTTCATGGCCATCATCGCGCCGAGTGCCCATGCGGCATGCGCTCGGAGCGGCCAGTTCACGGTGCTGACGCATGCGGCCGCGTGCGGCTGTCGTCATTCCTTGCGGCGGACGACCGTCATGAACAGCAGGAGTCCAAGGAAGCCGATGGTGAAGGATGTTGCCAACTGGATCAGGAAGTTGATCCTCAGCAGCCATTCCGCGACGATGACGGCCAGCATGACAGCGCCGAGCCAGATCCAGAACGGGCTGGTGATCCACCCGGAGGCCGGGACGACCGCCAACACACGCTGGTGCGAGCGAAACAGCGGCTGGAACGAGTCAAGGTCCCATATGAGGAGATAAGTGGCCGCAAGCAGCATCAGTCCTGTGATGACGGGCGTGCCCTGGAAGGAATAGGCGACGGTGACCACGAAGATGTTCAAGATGATCCCGAAGAATACCGCGGCGCCAAGCTTCGCAAAGCGCTGTGTCATCAGCAGCATACCGGCCAGAACCTGCGAGGCGCCGATGAACTTCCAGTAGAGCCCCGAGGTGCCCATGACCCGCCAGAACTGAAGGAACGGATCAAGTTCGCCGATCGGCCTGACCTCACCACCCATGCGGGCAATGAACTCAAGCTGCTCCGCCGAGAAACCCGGTGTCCAAGGGCCGGACAGCTTGCCCATGTTGAAGGCCGCCATTACGAACGCGCCGCCGATCAGGTATCGCGTGTAGATGGTGAACAACTGGAGAACTCGGACAGACCTGACCTTCGGGAGAAAGTGCATCAACTGATCGATGGAATGGTGCATGTGCTGCCTCTCAGGGTGCAAGGCCGCTCAGAGCGGTCCCGTATCGGAGACCGAGCGGATGCCGGAGTGTCGGAGTGCGGCGAGCGAGCAGAGCAGGAACACGGCGGTTCCGAGCCCGGCGACAGTCTGTGCAGTGACCAGCAGGGGCCAATGCAAGACGTGCCCGGCTGCGGCACAGAGCAGCATCGCCACCCCAAGCCATGCCCATCGCGGACTGGCGGTCAGATCTGATTCGGGCTCGAGAGCGATGATGTGGGCAGGCTTGCGGAAGAGCGGCTGGAAGGAGTCCAGATCCCACAGCAGCAGGAGGAGCGCGGTGAGCAGCATCGCGCCGATCAGGGTGGGGGTTCCCTGGAAGCTGAAGGCCAGCGTGAAGACCAGCAGGTTCAGCAGAAGCGCGAACGCGAGCATGGCGCCGATCTTGGCGAAACGCTGCGTCACCAGAAGAGTTCCGGCCGTCGCCATGCCTGCACAGATGAAGTTCCAGAGCGTGGGCGAGTCGGCGACGATCCTTGTCAGATGTTCAACCGGGAGCGACTGTGCCAGGCGGTGCGGATCGGCGACCATGTCCGATCGGCTGTAAGAACCGGAGACCGTCGCAACCCTCGCCATGATCCACGCGGCGGTCAGGAACAATCCGCCGAGGGCGTAGCGGGCGAAGAGGACGATGAGTTGGAGGCAAATGGACGACCTGGCCCGGCGGATGGCGCGGAGGCTGTGGTTGACAGATGGAAAGCGCTCCTGCGGGTGTTCCCGCCTGCATCGTGCGAGGTGATTCTCGAGGCTGCCAAAGCGACGCAACGCCTCAGCAGCCGCCTCATTCTCCGGCAGGCCGGAGGCGACGAGCTCGTCGATGCATGCGGCGATGTGGGAGTCAAACTCCTCCTCGATTGAATGGTCCAGAGTGTGGACGTCTCGGCGCGAGTGCGTCATGCTGAGCATGCGCTGTCTCCTGATGCCAGAGCAGGCCTTGGCGCGTCAAGAACGGAGGTGACCGCCGCAGACACACGCTTCCAGAGATCCACATCGGCGGTAAGCCGCCTGCGACCGGCCGCGGTGATCCGGTAGTATCGCGCCTTGCGATTGTTTTCGCTGGTGCCCCACTCCGCCGTGACATGCTTAAGTCTCACCAGCCGATGCAGCGCCGGGTAGAGCGAGCCCTCCTCGACGAGGAGTGTCGCGTCGGAGCGTTCCTTGATCCAGCGAGCGATGGCGTATCCGTGCTGAGGCTCTCCGGTGATCGCGCGAAGGATGAGCAGATCAAGCGTGCCGGGCGGGATTTCGGGGCGGTCGTTGAGCGGCGGCGTGCGCGGCATGTGCGGCATCCTTCGGTGAGGGCTCGGGCATGTACCCCTTGTGGAACAAGGGAAGTGTACAACTGCTCCCCTTGTTGGTCAAGGGGAAGGCTGCTGCTGCAGATATCAGCCGACGGCGTTCAGTACCGATTGATGAGCGGTACAGCCGAGTCGTGCGGCGGGTGCAGTTCCGGTAACTCCGGCAGCGGCGCGGACGATCTCGTGCTGCCGGGAGCGTCTGGCTGTTGACGGGCCGGGTTGTCCCGTTCGTGGAGGTGTTTCCACGTGCCGGCAGGGCCGAACTGGTTGTCCAGCGGGCGTGGCGAGGATGATCGCCGAGTCGTCAGGTGCGGCTGTCGCTGTGTTGGGCGTCGTTCGAGCCCGGTCGGCAGGCGCGTCCATGCGGCCTCCGTGGCGTTTGGGTTGCTGCCGCGGCGCGCATGAAGGAGTTGGGCCCGAGTGTGCCCGCGACGGAACGCGGAGCGGCGTTCGCGGTGGTCTCGCTGGGTGCATGCTGGTGCGGAGAGCGGCAAAGGGGCCGGATGTCCCTGGGAGTGGTGTGCCCTTCTATGTCAGTCAATGCCGACTCGTCTCAGAGGCGGGCTTTGGTTATAGGACAAAGATGGCGGACATGATCCAAAGAAATAAGGAGAAATCTCTGGCTCACGCAATGTTCCGATGGGCGGAGCGTTTCTTGAGCATGCATTGGATGAGGCCACTGGTGGTCGCTGCTGCTGTTGCTGGGTGTTGGGTCGGTTCGTCCGCGAGCGGGCAGAGTACGACTCGGACGGCCGTCTTTGAGGAAAGCACAGGCCTCGTACAAAGGGTGTGGATCGAGTATCGGCCCGCCGGTGTTCCTGTCAGTGAAGCGCTGCCGACTGTGCTGGTGCTGCATCCCGGCCTCAGTTCGCCCGGCAACATCGCCACCGCGTCCGGCTGGAATGCCGTTGCGGACGCCAACCGGGTGATGATCGTGTACCCGGCGGCTACGCCGGGCACCACACCTGTAAACGGGGTGTGGAATGCCTGGCGATGGACCGGGGCCCCGATTCCCGTAGGGACACCCGCGAACATCGCGAACAGGGATGATCTGGGTTTTCTTGTCCGGCTGATTGAACTGCTGACGACCCGGTCCAGCCAGCCGGCCGATCCGGCGCGGGTTTACATGACGGGGTTCTCGAGCGGAGCCCAGATGGCCGACACGTTTGCCGGATCCGGGGTGAGCAGTGTGGCGGCCTACGCCCCTGTGTCCGGCGGTTGGTGCGAGGCTTACGGCGTGCCGACGACATTTTGTCGTCCAGCGGGCCCGGTGCCGCTGTGGTTCTGGCGGGGCGATGGCGAGAACAGCATAACGACCGGTGGAGTGTCGCGGAGCATTCAGGATCTGCAGCAGCGCGACTTCTGGATTGCATGGAACGGAGCATCGTCCCAGCCTGATTCGGTTGAATCCCGACAGGTGACAGGCACCCGCACAACCCAAGCCGGCTCCACCACAGTGACCGTCACCCACAACACGTCGATCTTCGGATCCGGGGGCGCAGAGTTCCGCTACACGGAGGTCGTCGGGGGCAGGCATGAGTATCAGGTCGGCGCCGCCTCGCGGATCTGGTCCGAGTTTTTCTCCCGCTTGCGTCTCGTGCAGCCGGGCTGCAGCAACGCCGATCGCAATTGCGACGGTCGGGTTGATCACGAGGATCTGTATGCGATGACCGCTTCGCCGGTTGACACGAACGGTGACGGTGCCGCGGACAGCCGCGATGTCGCGACGGTCGAGGTGTTTCTGCGCAAGAACGAAACCCGCAACATGATCGGCGGGCGTCCATGATCAACTCGGGTTGCGACGTCGCCCGTTTGATTTCATCGGTCATCCTCGCCGGTTGAGCGTGACGCCGGCGGGCGTGTTCTTGCGGCGGTGCAACTCTTGCGGGTCAAGTCACGGGAGATTCTCAGCCGCCTCAGCGGCACGAGAGGCAGGGGGGAGAGGGCGCACGCTCGTGGTTGCCCGGAGGGATCGCCGGCCGCGATGTCTGACGGATGGTGCCATGGCCGGGCTGAAGTTCATTTGCGAGAAGACGGTGGCGGTCGGATCGGTCACCGCGGCACGGCTGCGGGCTCGGCGGGAACGGCGTGGAGCATGAAAGGCATGGAGCTGGTGCCCACCGGTACAAAGCGAAGGCTGACGCAGACCCGCGACCTGGCCTGGACTGTGAGAGAGCCCGGGCGTGCCGTCGTGTCATCTGCATGTTTCAGCGGCGCCAGGAATGATCGCGTGTTGTCGGGCAGGTCATCCTTTCGCCATGCGCCCGCCCATTGCACGTGGGCCGGCAGGGCCTTGAGTGCGTCTCCAGTCGCGTATGTGGAGCCGATGGCGATCTGCCATGCAAGGCCGATGTCCGCATCGTGCTTGCCGAAGCGCAGGTCGATGCTTCTGGGCGAGTCGGTCGGATTTGAGAGCGTCAGGTTCACCAGATACTCCACCTGATAGTTGCCGATGGTCTCCGGATGCACGTATCCCGGGTGAAGCAGCATGTCGCCGGTCTGGCGGGCATCGGGGCAATCGACGGTCTGGACGCGCGGCGCGGTCATGAGCAGGCCGATACCCGGCGGGCCGGCGTGGGAAGCGCCCTTGCCATCCTTGAGCATCAGCGGGGTGTTCGGCAGGCTGGAGAGGTCAATCAGTGTGTCGGCGCTGCGCCAGAGGAAGTTGCGGGAGACGCCGCTGACGCGGCGGACGTGGCATTCGGGCGGGAGAATGGACAGGTCCATGGTCTCGGCCGAGTTCGCTCCGACATCGAGCAGAGCCTTCGACGCGTCGGTCAGGGCCTCGACGGGCGTGTCGCCGGCGACCGCGATGACGGCGACTTCGAGATCGGCGGCAGCTGGAGAGGACACCTGAGCGCGGACGATGCCGGTGACAAAGTCCTCGGTGAAGCGGTCGGCGTCGCCGCTGGGGGCCTGTGTGTCGCTGATTCGCGGGGTCCAGGCGATGACTCGGCCGGCGGCGGGCGGAATCCGCACTTCGGGCACTGGATGATCCCACTGCCCCTGCAGGGTGCGAACCGCCAGACGTGATTCGGGACCGTCGAACGTCGCCATCGTGCCGCGGGCTTCGATGATCTGCGACGGTCGCACGGTGACCGTTGCCGAGCCCCGATTGGTGACGTAGACGGTCAGGCGGCGGTCGCGCGGGCCGTCGCCGGCGTAGGACAGGTGGTACAGGAACACCTCAAATCCGGCGTCAATGGTGCGGAAGCCGAGATTACGCTGCTTCCGCTGCGATTCAGGAACGGGCTCGCCTGATTTGGCACGCAATGGCGGCAGGGTGGCCCGAGTGGAATAGAGCACGCCGAGGGAGGTGAACATCTCGGGCAGGTCCGAGTCGATGCGGTAGGGATGCTCCGGGATGGGCTCGAGTTTCCCGGGGAGAATCCACCCGGCGCATCGCGTGCACGGCGAGGGCTGCGGGGCCGGCTGGATGGGCATCGGAGGAGTCTGGCCGAACGATCCGGCGGTCAGCGTGAGCAGGGCCATCATGGCGATCGGTCGCGGCGTGGTGTTCATCGGATGATTCTAGAGGAGTGCACGTCTGGTGAGGCCGGCCGGAAGGGACGATGCGTGTGCGATCGGCTGCTTCCGCTCCGTCCTGCCGCTGGAGTGAAATCGGCCGAGCATGGCATGCCGATATCCTTTGCACTGACGGCATGGCTCGGACCAAGCCGGACCAAGCCGGAAGTTGCCGGCTGCACGCCCCGTTTGTCGCGTGAGGAGCATCCCATGAAGGTTGCCGTGTTCAGCACCAAGCGATACGACCGGATCTCGCTGAGCGAGGCCAACGCCGCCGGCATGCACACGCTGGAGTTCTTTGAACCGAGTCTCGGCGAACGGACGGCAGCGCTCGCCGCCGACTACCCGGTGGTGTGTCCGTTTGTCAACGACCGACTCACCCCCGAGGTGCTGGAGATCCTCAGCGGGGGCGGCACCCGCCTGCTGGCCCTGAGGTCCGCCGGCTTCAACCACGTGGATCTGCCGACCGCCGAGCGGCTGGGGCTGACGGTGCTCCGCGTGCCCGCGTACTCACCGCACGCGGTGGCCGAGCACACGTTGGCGCTGATGCTCACGCTCAACCGCAAGGTGCACCGGGCGTACAACCGTGTGCGCGAGCAGAACTTCTCGCTCGACGGGCTGATGGGCTTTGATCTCCACGGGAAGACGGCGGGGCTGATCGGCACGGGGAAGATCGGGGCCATCGTCGCCCGCATCCTGCTGGGCTTCGGCTGTCGTGTGCTGGCCTGCGACCCATCGCCGGATGAGGACTGTCTCCGCCGGGGCGTGGAGTTCACCGATCTGCCCGGGGTGCTTTCAGGAAGCGACATCATCTCGCTGCACTGTCCGCTCACCCCGGCCACACGCCACCTGATCGATGAGCGATCTCTTGGGCTGACCAGGCCCGGCGTGATGCTTGTGAACACCAGTCGGGGCGGCGTGGTGGATACGCAGGCGGTGATAGGCGCCCTGAAAGCCGGTCGGCTCGGCTCCCTGGCGATCGACGTGTACGAGGAGGAGGCTGACCTGTTCTTTCGCGATCTCTCCGATCAGGTGATCACCGACGACGTGTTCGCGCGTCTGCTCACCTTTCCCAACGTACTGATCACCGCTCACCAGGCCTTCTTCACCACTGAGGCGGTTGGCGCCATCGCCCGGACGACCATCGGCAACATCACGGACTTTCAGGCCGGCAGGGTGCGGGCGGAGAATCTGGTGACCTGCGCGATGATCAAAGGCTGACCGGCGGCCGATCGGTTGGCGGCCGGCGACGCCGCCCCGACCGGCACGTCAGGCCTGTGCGAGGCCCTCGCGGATGGCGAACCGCATCAGCTCCGACCGGGACTGGATCCGCAGTTTCTTCATCATCCGCTCCTGATGCCCGTCGATGGTCTTGGCGCTTCGCGAAAGCTCGCCGGCGATCTCGGTCCGGGAGAGTCCTTTGCCGATGAGTCGAAGCACTTCGATCTCGCGGGCCGACAGCGACTCCAGCGGCGTCTTGAACTGAACCTCTGCGTGCGGGCGGGCGTGGTGCGCGGTGTTCGGCCGCCCATTTGCCGAAAGCCCGCTGGCGACACAGCGTTCCCGTACTTTGGCGCCCATCACGAAGGTGCCCGATTCGCTTCGAGCGGCCTCCAGGATGCCGCGAACGATGTCATTGAGATCGTCGCCCTTGGCGAAGTACCCCGACGCACCGCACTTGTACGCGGCGGCGAGATAGCCGTCGCGGACGTGGGCGCTGAGGAAGAGAATGCGCACTGACGGATTCAGGTGCCGGAGGCGGTCGGCCAGTTCGAAGACGTCAGGCCCGGGCATCTCGATGTCCAGAAGGACAACGTCAGGGTGGATGCGGTCGACCTCCTCCAGCAGTTGCTCGCCGGAGGGGAGCCGCCCGACAATGCGGACGTGCGTGTCCGCATCGAACAGGACCTTGAGTCCTTCCACGAGCACGGCGTGGTCATCGACGCACAGCACGTTGACAACGGCTCCGCGTCTGGCCTCGACGCGCGGCAGGATGTGGGCATCGGGGTGTCCCCTGCAGGGCGCGGCGGGAGTGGGGGAGAGAATGGCGTTGCTCTGTGATGGAGTAGACATAAGTGCTCGCTTATCAATCAGCCTGAACTTGATGCGATGGTGAGAACCGATCTCAGGCCCACCAGATCATTCGGATCGGGAATCGTGAGAGGTGAGAGATCGCGCCAGTCGGCGTGTTCGACATCGGTGCGCGGCAGGCCCAGCGTGACCAGCCGGCCATTGACGCCCTTTCGGGCCTTCCATGTGCGGGCCGCACGGAGCGTCAGCTCGTCGGGCTCGACGATCCACACGTCGGCGTCGCCCGGTGCATCCGCCGTGGAGACGTCCATGCCCGCCCCCTCGAGCAGATGTCGGATGACCGACGCTGTCCGACCGTCACGCACCGACAGAATCGCCTGCATGCGCAAGGCGGGGCGCTCGTTCACGGCGACTGCCGGAAGGCTCATCGTGACTGTGGTGCCATGGTCCAATCGCGAGTCGATGTGGACCTGACCGCCGGGCTGCTCGGCGATTCGCCGGACGAGCGCAAGCCCAAGACCTGTGCCGAGCCCTCGGGGCTTGGTGGTGAAGAACATGTCAAAGGCGTGTCGTCGGGTCTCCTCGGTCATGCCGCAGCCGTTGTCCGAAACGCTCAGCCGCACACGATGGGGGGGCAGCATCGCGGCGGTCAGGGCGATCTTCGGCGAACGATCCGGCGGACCGCTGGCCATCGCATCAGCCGCGTTGACCAGGAGATTGAGCATCGCCTGAGTCAGGCTGTGGGGAGCGACTCCGACCAGCGGTAGAGCCCTGGGAATGCTCACATGCAGTTTCACATGCCTTGGCAGGGCTTTGGTCAGCACAGAGCGGGTGTGGCGCCACCATGCCGCCAGATCCGTGGTCATTTGCCGATGATCGGTCTGCTCCGGGTCCATGGCCAGAAAGTGCAGCCCATCGGCGAGTTCCTGCAGATACGCGATGTGCTTGGTGATGGCGGTCAGGTTCTGTGAGCCCTGAGCGGACATCCGGTTGGTTTCTGAACTCAGTGCGTTGAGCCGGGCCCGTACCGGCAGGAGCATGTTGTTCATGTCATGGCCGAGCCCGGCGGCGAGCGTGCCGATCCCGACCAGGCGTTCCGATTCCCGCAGCCGGTCCTCAGCCAGCTTGCGGGCGGAGATGTCGCGGATGAAGCCGGTGATGCTGTTCTGCCGGTCGTTTCGGCCGATGGCCAGTTCCGCCGGGAAGAGCGATCCATCCTTGCGTCGCGCCGGCAGTTCCCGCCCGGTGGTGATGATGTGCGGCATGCCTGAGTGAAAACGCTTCGTGAGGAAGCCGTCGTGCAGACTGCGGTCCAGCTCCGGCATGAGCATGGACACCTGCTGTCCGACCATCTCGGCCGCCGTGTAACCGAACATGCGTTCGGCCGATGGGTTGACCGACTGGATCACCCCGGCATTGTCGATCGTGATGATGGCGTCCACAGCGGTGGCGAGAATGCTCTGGAGATGGTCCCGCTGTGTGCGCAGCTCCAGTTGCGCGCGGGACTGCGCCACCATGTCCGCTCCCTGATGCGCCAGCAGATCAAGAGCCCGCAGTTGTCCGTCGCTGAAGACATGCGGTTCTCTGAACTGGGTCGAGACGGTGCCGATCAGGTCGCCGGAACAGGTGACCAGCGGCGTCGAGCAGACTGCCCGAATGCCGGCCTGCAGCATGGCCTCCAGCGCAGCGGTGCCTTCCAGGAAAGCGCACGTCGACACGTCCTCGACGATCACGCGGGTCCGGCGGAAGAGCGCCACGCTGCACACCGGCTGTCCGCGCGGCACTGTCGACAAGGTGTTCAGAAAGCGAGTACCGAAACCGACATGGGCGGTCAATCGCAGGTCGCCGGTGTGCTCATCGACCAATTGAAGGGTGCCCGCGTCTGCCCCGGTGAGCGTCACCGCAGCGTTCACCACTTCCTGGGCCAGTCCGGAAAGATCGGGATTGCGGACCAGCGCGGGGGCGATGCGCTGCAGTCTCCGAAGAACCGCCAGCTCAGCGGTGAGCTGCCGGTCCCGGTCCCATGTCGCCGTGATGGCTGCTCCGAGGTCGGTCACTTCTTCACTCATGACGATGCCCCCACCCACGCAGTTGGCCGTGTCGTGCCAAGGTCGGAACGTGAGACGCATGCGTCGAATCCGGCCGTCTTGTCCAACAGGTGAGTCCTCCTCAACCTCCGCGGTCTCGCCGGCGAGGCAGCGGGCGTATGCATCACGCCAGCGGTCGGGGACAGAGAGCTCGGAGTCGATCCGCCGGCGTCTTCCGGGCGAATCGACCGGCTTCTCTGCATATGCAATCAGCCAGCCTTCGCTGGCGGCCAGACACTTGAGGTCGCGGTCAAACAACGCGATTGCCGAGGGCATGTCTGAAATCAGTGCGCGAAGGCCCGGACTGTCCTGCAGGCTGCGGACCGGCGTCGGCGAACCCGATGCCGCCCGCGGGGTGGATCGCCCTCCGACAACATGCAGAGTGTCAGCTCGCTTGCGGGCGGCGGAGCGGTTGCGGTTTGTACCCTGATAAACCACGAGGACTCCACGTTGTATTTGAAGTGTACAACATTCCAGGAGAAATGCCCGGGCAGATCATTGATTTGTCAAGCCTCTCCCCGACAAACGATCGCAGAACAGCGCCGGAAGATCAGGCCTGCTCGCCGAAAAAGCGGTCGCGAGTGGGGACTGAAAGCGAACCGATCCCCGTGGGAAGCGTACCCAGCCTGATACCCACCCGGCCCAGTGACCGTCTGACCGTCAGCCAGTCAACCCAGCGCTGCAACCATCTTCCAGCGCTTCCGCTTCATTGTAGAGCGTTTGCCGGAGAAGAGGCTCGGATGCGTCGATCTGGCGGTCTGATGCGGGAATTCTCCGTATTGGGACAGCGTCCATCATGCTGCATGATGCACGTGAGCGATGTGGTGCTTAAGGGGCTCACCGGTCGTTGGCTGATGCATGATCCGAGGCTGGACAAGGGAGGGATCCAGGGGCCGTAGCGCCGGCAGACGGGCCGCTGTGAGGAGCAAGCCATGCTTGTGAAAGCCGAACTGAAGGCCAAGGACGTGATGGCGGCTGATCCGGTCTGCATCAGGCCATCGGCGACTGTTCGCGAGGTGGCACGCATTCTGGAGGAACACGAAATCTTTGGTGTTGCCGTGACCGACGCTCAGGGTAAGGTGATCGGCATCGTCACCAAGACCGACCTGATACGACGCTGCTCCGCCGGGACCGATGACCTTGCCCCGGCTTATCTGTTCGAGATCCTGCAGGAGCAGGGCGACGAGGAGTCCAGCGAGGTCATTCCTGCGTCCGTGGTCTGTGTCGAGGACTTCATGACTGAGGATCCGCTGATGGTGTCGCCGGAACTGTCGGTCGGCGGTGTCGCCAGACTGATGGTGGAACGCCGCGTGCACCGGGTTGTTGTCGCCGATGACGGCGGCCTTCCGATCGGCATCATCCCCACGATGGATCTGCTCGACGCGCTGGCGCGACCATGATCTGGCCCTGCCGCACTTGGCGGTCTGGCCTATTTCCTGAAGGAGCCTTCCATGAATTCAGCATCAGGACAGACAGCTCTGGTTCGCAGCCGCCCGTCGGATGACGGGCAGCTTGTTCATCCCGCTGCCCCGGCAGCCGGGCCGGCGGTCGACGCCGCATCAGCCCTTCACCATCGCATCGCAGCACGGGCCTTTGAGCTGTTCAGTGATCGCTGTCGACAAGGGGGGTGTGGGGACGAAGTATCCGACTGGCTTGTGGCTGAGCAGGAGGTTCGCGCCTCTGCGGCGTTGGAGAGCAGGCAGGGCCAACCGCTGGAACTGCAGGTCAAGTCTCGAGGACTTCGCGAGAAGGCCGCGGTTCCCGGGCTGTAGCGCTGCGGTGGCTGCTGTGTCGGTGGAAGCCGGCGGTCACGTCCCCCAGGTGGGCGGCGGGTCGGGGTCGATCGCTGCGGGCGGGTGTCGACTTCGTGTTCAGCAGTCAAAGAGAGGCAGCCATGAACGAACAACTCCAGTGGATCGTGATCGCCGACCGGCGCGCGGCGACGGTGTATGCCTGCCATGCGTCCGGCGACGGCAAGGCGTGGATGGAAAGGTTGAAGTCAGTGGGCGGCGGGCATGCACCCGAGTTGCAGCGCGGGCGGCCGTCGCTGCTTGGCGGTGCGGAGCGAGCCGGAGCGGTTGCCGCCTCGGGCGCTCATGCAGCGCCGCACGCGGTGGCGGTTGAGCATGCTGATGACGAGGAGGATCGCCGTTTCGCGAGAGAGCTACGGGCTTGGCTGGCCGACGCCCGCCGGGCTCGGAAGATGCCCCGCACGACTCTGTTCGGGCCCGCGCGCTTCATCGGCATGCTGCGCAAGGAACTCGGTGCGGACGCGGAGGCGATTGCGATTCGTGACGGAGAGTTCGCGAAGCTGACGCTCGCAGAACTGATGCGTCACCCGGCGGTGCTGGAGGTGCTTGATCCGCTGGGCGGAACGCGAGCCTGACGGCTGGTGGCGATCTTCGGATGCAAAGACGGGTCATCGAGCGTGGGGAAGGCGGAGAGGCGGGTCGATCAGTGATCGACCAGACCGAGTCGAAGGGCATGCCCGTGTGCGGCCGTCCGGAGTGGGCAGGGGGACAAGAAGGGGGGCAGGAGGGCGGGGCAGGAGATGGCCAGGACATCGATGGTGCGAAGGCTCTTCCGGGTCGTGGATCGGCTGCTGGAAACCCGCCAGGCCACCCGCCGCTCTGAGGCTTTGCTGTGTGCGGTTGAGTGCCTGTGCGAAGATGCTTGAACGCCCGTATGGGGCTCGGTGGGTGAACGTCAGCGTCGGCGACGACGGGAGGCGAGGAGTGCGGCACCGGACAGCACGGCTGCGCCGACTGACGGAGTCGGGATCACCGGACCGGAGAAGCCGAGCACAGGGCCGGCGACGTTGACCTGCGTCGGAACGCCGCCTGGCGGCACCGTCCAGCTGTGAACGTGTCCCATGTTCACAGCATCACGCCAGTTTCCCGGCATGGCGAAGCCGAACACGATCGGGGTCAGGCCAATCGAGGCGCCGATGCCCGCTGTGTCGATGTCCCACTCCCAGTTCCCTGGGCCGGTGTAGGAATTGAAGTCCCAATCTTGGCTGGCAGGTATGCCCAGGGAACCGGGAGTGAGATCGAGGATGCGTCCGGCAACGAGGTTGCTCGAAGCCATGAACTGGCTGCCCGCAGCGGGCGGCGTCAGTTGCAGAGCTCCGTGCGTGTCGACGATGTTGATGCCCGAGAGGTCGTTCTGGCCGGGGCCGGGGCCGCCGGTGAAGCTGAACGGCGGTGCCTGGAACGGGGGCGGGCCATTGCCGTTGAAGTAGTTCACGTTCGTGATCTGGTACACAAACGCTTCGGATCCCGCCACCGGCACGATGACGCTTCCCGCGGTCATGCCGTTGCGGTTGGCGGCGTTGAAGGGATTGCTGGGCAGGCCCGCGATGGCGCCGCCGTTGTACCACAGCGTGGTCGACGGCTGATCCAGGTGCCATTCGTCCATGTGGAACAGGGGCACGGCGTTGGGAGTCGGGGCCGGCGCGTTGCGAATGGTGACCAGCACGCCCGCCATCGGATCATCCCACCATGTCAGATGATGCCGACCCAGCACCTGTCCTGAGGTGGTCGAGGCTTCCGCCGCCACAGTTCCCAGAGCGGCAACGGTGAGCAGTCGAATCGAGCGGGTCATCGCTGTTCTCCTCAGGCGTTACGTCGTGTGCTGGAGTGCACGTCACTGAGGATGCCATGCCTCGCCCGATTCCGCAAGCCGGAAACATCCCCCATAACCGTCGTGCGCATGAGGCCGCACGGTCGTGCTGGAGTGCGTGGTTGTTCGGGGGCATGGAGCGGCGGCGGACTGTGGCAACCGGGAATGAGGCGGGTGCCGGATGCGCGTTGTGCGCGCTGTTCAGCTTCGCTTGGGTTCGCGCAAAGACTCTGTGCTCGCCGATGAGCGTTCCGGGGCATGCCTGCGGTCGCGACTGCCGCAGGTTCGCAGCACGGCGACGACATGCTCATCGCTGACCTCGGCGAAATGCCGGTAGAACTGCCCGACAGCCCAGAAGTCATCGGGCACGATGAGGCACACCACCCGGTCGCACAACCCCCGGATATCGTCCAAGCGATCCTCCGGGGCTACGGGAACCGCCACGATCAGTTCCGCAGGATGTCTCGAGCGGGCAAAGTGCAGCGCGGCGATCATCGTTGACCCGGTGGCGATGCCGTCATCGGTGATGATGACGCTGCGGCCGGAGAGAGAGGCCTGCGGCCGCACAGCGCGAAACAGCCGGCGTCTTCGTTCAAGCTCGATCAGCTGGAACTGCCGTTCGCGTTCCAGGCTGCTGTCGCCCGCCTCGGTGAACGCAGCGGCGTGCTGATTGAGATACACCTCGCCGCTTTCCGAAACCGCGCCCAGAGCCAGTTCCGGCTGGAAGGGCGCCCGCAACTTCCGGACCAACACCACGTCCAGATCCGCGTTCAGTGTGCGAGCGATCGGCAGCCCCACGTCGATTCCGCCTCGGGGGATAGCCAGCACCAGCGGACTGCTCAGGGGCAGCCCCTTGAGCCTTTCCCCCAACCGCCATCCGGCCTGCTCCCGATCCTGGAAGTGAACGAAGCTCATGCGTCACCATCCGGTGCAAGGCAATCCAGAAACCAGGTCTCGGCAAGCCCGGCCACGCGATCAAGCGCTCTGGGCTGTTCAAAAAGATGCGTCGCGCCAGGCACCACCTCCAGTCGCTTTCGGCAGCGCAATCGCTCCAGCGCCCACCGATTCAGGTTGAGTACATCGGCGTCGTCGCCTCCGACAATCAGCAGCGTCGGGGCCGTCACCCGTCGCAGCCAATGCTCGGCCAGATCGGGCCGGCCGCCACGCGAGACCACCGCCTTGATGTCCCGCCGCCCGCTCGCGGCGGCCAGGGCCGCTGCGGCGCCGGTGCTGGCGCCGAAGTACCCCAGGGGCAGTCCATGGAGTGCGGGCAACGAGGTCGCCCACGCCGTCGCAGTGCTCAGTCGGTCGGCCAGCAGCTGGATGTCAAAGATGTTGTCCCGATCCTCGGCCTCTTGCTCGGACAGCAGATCGAACAGCAGAGTCGCCAGTCGTGAGCGGTTGAGCCGGCCGGCAACGGATCTGTTACGCGGGCTGAGGCGGCTGCTTCCGCTGCCGTGCACAAACAGCACCATCCCTCGAGCGTTGTCCGGAAGCGTCAAGTCCCCGTCAAGGGCGAACGGCCCCGAGGGGATGCTGATGGAGTGCTCGCAGTGCGCATGGGAGTGCGTCGTCATGTTTGTCCCGCCTTCGCCCGGGAGATGCTGGCGATCGGTGTGGGCGTGACACCTCAGTGCCGGATCAGCGCGTGTGCGCTCGGGCTGGTGAGCCGGCCGAGCACCACAGAAGCCCGATCAGCCGCCGGAGTCGGGGCGGCTGACAGGGATGACCCGGCGGAAGATCAGGGGATCGGCTCGTGCTCCCGGATCCCGTCCCCGACGTGCAAGAAACGCCCGCATGGCGTCGACATCAGCGGTGATCACCGGCACGTCGCCCTCCCCGAGCGGGAGCCCGACGCAGGGGAACCGCTCAGCGTCGGCGGCACGCCTGAGCCAGTCGGAGTTGAACGTCCAGACCCGGATAGTGTCCCCCTGGCGTTCCAGAGCCATGAACTGATGCACCGGAAGGACCAGGAAGCCGTATCGCCCGATGAGCCGGTCGCGCTCGGCCTTGGCAAGGTACAGATCTGCATAGCGCTGGGAATCGATATCCGTCAGCCGGATCTCCACATCCAGTCCGGTCTTGAACTCTCCGTCATGGGCGACCGTCAGTGTGCCGCGGTAGCTCCTGCCGGCCCCCGGGCTGATGGTCACGCGGGTGACGGTTCGTCCTTCGGTCACCCACTCGCCGGTCAGCCCCGGGTCCTCCACCAGCGACTGGGCCGGCGTCAGTCCCTGCAAAGAGGGGGACGAGCAGCCAGCCAGCGAACACGCCGCCGCCCCTGACAGCGTCAGGGCCAGCGTCACGGACAGGATGGCGTCGGCGATGGTTCTCGGTGTGAGACGCATGGACAGCCTCCGTGCAAGGGGTTGGTATCATCGTGCCTGTCGCCCGCGGGTTGCCGGGTCAACCGTTCACCGGCACCTTTCTGCCGATGGGCTTGATCTCCACCAGTCGCGGCTTGGCGCCGGGCCTCCTGAGAATCCGGATGGTGATCACGCCGTTGTCGGACTCTGCGGTGATCTTCTCCGGGTCGGCCGTCTCCGGCAGTTCGACCGAGCGCCGGAACTCGCCGAAACGTCGCTCGCATCTGAAGATATCCTCTTCCTTCTGCTCCCGGTGCTCGGCCTTATGGCCGGCGATCGTCAGCGTGTTTCCGGAAACGCTGATGGCGAGATCCTTGACGGCAACTCCGGGAACCTCCGCTCGAATCGTGATCTCGGCGTCGGTCTGGCTGATATCCAAGGGCGGAAGCCAGCCTTCAAACCTCGGCCCGGACGCATCAGCCCAAGCCATGCCTGAAGGGTCAGAGAAGAAGCGGTCGAATGTTCGGTCCATTTCTTGACGAAGACGGGCCAGACTGCTGTCCAGCGGGTCGCGCTTTTTCCAAAGGCTCAGGTTCATGTTGCCTCCTTGTCTCTTGGTGTCAGCGGTCATTGGTTGCGACGGCGGCTCAGGGCCGCGGGCTCCGCAGTCACTGACACGGGTCGACGGTTGTGCGATCATCCACTCGCCGCACGCCGGGCGCATAGGTGGCCGCGCGTTCAACGGCGTTCCTCTCCGCCCAGGACCGAAGCGTTCCGGTCAGCGTCACCACGCCGTCGCGAACCGCCACGCCCAGTCGCTTGATCTCCCGCTCGGTCTGTCTGGCGACGGCCTCCTCGATCTGGCGCTTGATGGCGGTCGGATCGGCGGTGCAAGCCTGCACGGTGATCTGGTTGATGACTCCCTTGACGCCGGTGATGCGTTGAACGGCGTTCTCGGCGTTCCATCGCTGCGTCCACGTGTCCACGGCGCCCTGCAGCGTGACATGGCCGCCCGAAACTGTTGAGGTGATGCGGTCATCGGGCACCAGCACATCCCATTGCAGGGCATGCCGCACGGCGGCGGCGATATCGTGATCGGTCCGTTCCCACACCGATGGAATCCGCACCGTCAGATCGTCCACCACGTCCAGAACGCCGTACACGCGATGCGCCGCCTCGATGGCGGCGAGCTTCTTCGGATACGCGCTGACTGTACCGGTCAGAGTCACGATGCCGCGAGCCACCGTAATGCCGACCTCGTTCTCATCGACGTTCGGATCCCACTTGAGTTCGTTGTGGACATCGGTACGCAACTGCCCGTCGGTCTTGGTCGATGGTGTGACGGTCATGGCGTCAGCTCCGTGAACACGCACTGAAACACGCCCTTTGTGCCGGAGGCGAACGTCCCCGCGAGCGGGCAGGTGCATCTCTTCACAGCATTCAACACGGCGTGCCCCGATCCCAGGCGGAAATCTCCGGCAATCGGTCGCGGGCGACCCAGGCGGATCACCGACCCGTGCTCCGGCGTCGGACAGGGCTCATCAAATCGTGGCGGATGCGTTGGGTGCGGCCGCCGCCGGAGGAACTGAGCGGCCGGCCCCGAATCTGTCAACGCAATGGCGGAACTTTCCTCATGGGTTGCCGCGGTGGATCAGGGCATGCTGAACAAGGCGGGAGGTGTGCGGGTGGTTGAGGTCGGTGAGTCGGATGCCCGGGGCCGGACCGAACAGGAGACAACCTATGGCCATGAGCGCACGAGATGTGGCGAAGGTGCTGACCGGTGTGACGGCGCACGAGACCATCGGACACTGGTGGCTTGGGCTGTTCGGAGCCAAGTACCTTCCGCTGAAGCTTGGCGGCTTTGAGTTCACGCAGGAGATCAACTGGGGAGCGATGGCCTTCTGGCCGGCGATGGTTGCGCTGTGTGTGTACTTCGGCTGGAGGCGCTCGGTGGGAGTGGCTGCGCCGCCCGGGAATGGTGTGCCTTCATCCGGCGCATCGACCCCTCGAAGTGCTTGATACCCGGCTTGAGGGAATTCGGATGGTGGAGCCGTCTGTTCGGAAAGGGTGATATGCCGTCGGGGCCGGGGAAAAGGAGCATGCCATGAACGCTACTGCGACCACCGTGGAGAGCCCGAGCATCTTCCGTCAGGAGCTCGAGCATGTCAAGGCCGATATGCAGCGACTGCGCCGTGACCTCAGCGAACTGTGGGGCGACTCGGTTCATACCGCTCGCAGCGGGGCCGCTGAAGCCCGCGGGCGTCTGAACGATCGCACCAGATTCATCGCCGCCAAGGGCCGCGAATCCGTGCAGGCCGTTGAGCATCAGGTTGCTGCTCATCCGTTGGCCTCGCTCGGAGCTGCATTGGCGGCCGGTGTCGTGATCGGCCTGGTGCTCAGGCGGCGTGATTGATGTACCCGGGGGCGGGCGGAGTTGCTGTGTTCGATCCGGTCTGCGCCGGATGGTCGTATCGGCTCACGCCCGCCGGCAATGGTCCGGCGGGCGCGGCCCGTACGGCCAGTGCGGTGCATGATTTCCGTTGCATCATGAACCGTCGGCATCGGGAGAGCCTCCATGGATCGCCTCAGAAGCATCCTCGTCGGCGTGGACTTTTCACCCTGCTCTGAGGCCGCCCTCCGTCAGGCTGTGCGGATTGGCGCGTGGACTCACGCCCGTGTTGCCGCAGTGAATGTCGTTCCGCTTCCTGTGTACGCCCTTCCCAGCGGCATGATGACGCCGATTGAGTTCCATCCTGTGGACCTCCTTGTGGATTCCGCACGCTGCCGGTGGGCCGAATGGCCGCCGGCTTGCGAGCTGGGGGAGAAAGTGGCATTCGATGTCACTCTTGGCGTGCCCCGTGGTGAGCTGGTGGATCGGGTCAGCCGGGGCGGATACGACCTGCTGGTGATCGGGGCGCACAGCGACTTTGACAGCCGCCGAGGGGTGGGTTCGGTCGCCGCGGCGTGCGTGCAGCGGGCGGCATGCAAGGTGCTGGTGGTCCGCGAGCAGCAGGTCGGATCGTTCCGGTCTGTGGTGGCGTGCGTGGACTTCGCCGAGGCGTCCCGCGTCGCCCTTGAGCAGGCCATTCGCATCGCGGCCCAGGACGGCTCGCTGCTGCACATTGTGCACGTGTTCAGCGACCCTTGGCGGGGCATCGCCGGGGCCGACGCGGCCCGGCTCCGCGGCTCGGCTCTGGCCGACCGCTACCGTGCTGCGGTGGAGCATGACCTGCGGCTGTTCTGCGAGCCGATGGCCCACGAGCTGGCGGCCCTGAAAGCGTCCTTCCACGCCATGCAGTACGACGGGCACGGCAAGGGTGTGGTGCAATTCGTGCAGCAGCAGGGGTGCGATCTGGTTGTTCTGGGCACCCGTGCCCGCTGGAACATCCGCGACTTCCTGTGGGGTTCCACCGCCGAGCGGGTGGTTCGCGAAGCGGGGTGCTCGGCGCTGACCGTCAAGCCGCCGGGCTTCCAGGCGCAGTGAGTGTGAGCGGGCGGACCGCGTCCGGGACAGGATGCGACTGCTTGAGCCCTCCGTCAGCCGCATCGGCCGGACTTGCGGGCGGGTGGCGTGCCGTTCGCCTGGCTCAGGCCCGGGACCGGCCCACCACATCGCGTCCGGTCGCCGATGTGGTCTGCAATACGGGGGCTGGCCGGGTGGCCGGCCGCCATCTCCGTCGCCCGCTGCCGCCCTCGGACCAGCCCACTTACCCTCCTCGCGATGACCGCCTCCGCCCCCACGCCTCCCTCCGGCTCTGCCTCCCCGGTGCTTCCGCTGCCTCTGGTCCGTCGCGGCAAGGTCCGCGATGTCTACGAGCTGCCCCCCGACCCCCGCAAGCCCGCCGACGGCCCCCGGCTGCTGCTGGTCGCGTCGGATCGCATTAGCGCGTTTGACGTGGTCATGCCGACGCCCATCGAGGGCAAGGGCCGGGTGCTCACCGCCATGTCGGCCTTCTGGTTCGGCTTCATCGGCCGGCTGGGTCTCTGCCAGACCCACGTGCTCTCCACCAGCACCGACGACATCCCCTTTGACCTGCTGCCCGCCAACCACACCGCCCGGGGCTGGCTCAACGGCCGCATCACCATCGGTCGCAAGTGCTCGGTGATCCCCATCGAGTGCGTCGTCCGGGGGTACCTGGAAGGCTCAGGCTGGAAGGAGTACCAGGCGACCGGCTCGGTCTGCGGGGTGCAACTGCCCAAGGGCCTCAAGCAGTGTGACCGTCTGCCTGAGCCGATCTTCACGCCCGCCACCAAGGCCGCGACCGGCCATGACGAGAACATCTCGTTTGAGCAGGCCTGCGATGCGGTGGGCATCGAGACCATGAGCGTGCTCCGCGACACGTCGATCGCGATCTACACGGCCGCCGCCAGGCACGCGCAGGAGCGGGGGATCATCATCGCCGACACCAAGTTCGAGTTCGGCTTTGAGCACGGCGCCGAGCAGCGCATGGGCCGCGTGTTCGAGCAGCCCATCCTCATTGACGAGGCGCTCACGCCCGACTCCTCGCGATTCTGGCCGGCCGACGAGTACCAGCCCGGCCGCCCGCAGCGCAGTTACGACAAGCAGTTCCTCCGCGAGTACCTGGAGAGCCTCGTCGCCGCCGGCAAGTGGGACAAGACCGATCCCGGCCCGGTGCTGCCGCCGGAGGTCGTTCAGGGCACGCTGGCCCGCTATCGCGAGGCCTTGGCCAAGCTCTGCGGGTGAACCTGCACGCCCGTGGCCGCACCGCCTACGGGTGCAGGAACCCCAGGTGGCACTCGGCGTGCCGCGTGTGCAGGTCCATCCACTGCTGGTGGGTCATCCGACCGAACACCGGATTGGGCGTGCTGGGCGGAGCCGTCGTCAGCCGCTGCACGGCTTGCTCGTACTTGGCCAGCGCCTTCTCGGTGGGCATGTCCTCGGTGGCGAAGGTGCCTTCGTTCACGCCCGGCATGCGCATGCCCAGCATCACCGGCCCTTTGAGCACGCGGCTGCGCAACAGCGGCCCAAGCAGCCGAATGAACCACGGCGGTGTCGCCGGGTAGCCGTCATAGCCGAAGTTGATCCAACTGGCCAGGTGGTTGAGGGCCTGGCCGGCCGTCCAGTTGCCGGTCCGGCGGAGCCGACCCTGGGCATCGGCCGCTGCCACGCGCCGGGCATCTTGCAGAGCCTCCTGGAGGTTGGCAAACTGCAACGTCCGCCGCTCCGCCTTCCGGGTGTCCACGCTCATGGCGTCAGCATATTCTGGACAGCGGGGAGCGGACCGGCCTCGCCTGCTGCGCCCGTTCGGTCGGACAAGGGGCGGATCAAGACCGTCCGGTCGGCGGCGTGCCTCTGCCAAGCCCACCAGCCGGGCCCCATCGTCAGGAGTGTCACGTGGTTCTGGAACAGTGGTTTTCGCCCCTGCTCATGCTCGTGGTCGCGCTGAGCAGCGTGGAGATCGGGTATCAGATCGGTCGCCGGGTACGGGCCGCCGCCCGGGCCCGCGCTGTCGAGGAAGTGGCTCCGCAACTGGGCATGGTGCTGGGGGCCACCCTCGGTCTGCTCGGTCTGCTGCTGGCCTTCAGCTTTGGCGCCACCTCGAGCCGCATCGCCACCCGGCAGGACGTGATCGTCAAAGAGGCCAACGCCATCGGCACCGCTGCGCTGCGGGCCGGTCTGCTGGGCGACCCGGCGGCGCAGGACATCCGGCGTGCACTGCTCGCTTATGCCGAGAAGCGGCTTGAATTGTTCGAGTCCCGGGGGCTGGCCGAGTACTTCCAGCTCGAGCGGGCCAGCGGTGAGATGCTCCCGGAGTTGTGGCTCCTGGCCGACCGGGCCGCCAAGGCCCGCCCCGATCTGGTCATGGCCGTTGTTCCCCCGATCAACGATGTGATGGACGTGCACTCTGAACGGGCTGCGGTCGCCCGTCAGCACCTGCATCCGATCGTTCTGGCGGTCTTGGGGCTGCTCACTGTGGTCAGCCTGGGCACACTGGGGTATGGCTGCGGGCTGGCCGGTCATGCCCAGCGGGTGCTCACCGGAGCCTTCGCCCTGCTGGCCGCCGGGACGCTGTGGATCACCGTGGACATGGACTACCCCAGGCACGGCCTGATCCGAGTCGACGGCACGGCGATGACCGAGGCGGTCAAGGCTCTGCGTGCGAGTCTGCCCGGCGACGCCGGGACGCCGGCCTCGGGGGGCTGAATCGGCCGCGGATTGCCGCCGGTTGAGGGCCGCTGGGGATCGCCGATCGGCCCCCCAGCCCCGGCGCCCCCCGGCCCCGGCCCCCCGGGCCCGCTCACCCGCAGCCCGGCTCCCCCGGCACTACAGTGCCTTGATGGATGTGACGCTCAACGGAGAGAAGCAGGCGGTTGCCGACGGGCTGACCGTCGCGACGCTGCTGGAGAGCCTCGGGCTCGCCGGCCAGCCCTGCGCCGTTGAGGTCAACGGGCAGGTTGTTCCCAAGCGGCGCCACGCCGAGACCCCGGTTCGGGACGGTGACCGCATCGAAGTGGTGACGCTGGTCGGAGGAGGATGAGCGTGAACAGCGGCGGCAACGGACTGAAGGCTCAACTCCCCGGCACCGCGGCCGATACCGGGCTGGTCATCGGCGACCGCCGATTCGCCAGCCGCCTGGTGGTGGGCACCGGGAAGTACGCCGACTTCCAGCAGATGCGCGATGCGCTGGATGCCAGCGGGGCCGAGGTGGTCACCGTCGCCGTTCGCCGCGAGCGGCTGTACAACGACAAGGGCCAGAGCCTGCTGGAGGCGATGGACCTCAAGCGGTACACCATTCTGCCCAACACCGCCGGCTGCTTCACCGCTGCTGATGCCGTTCGCGTGGCCCGGCTGGGCCGCGAGCTGCTTGAACAACTGGGCAACCCGGGGGCCAGTTGGGTGAAGCTGGAGGTGCTGGGCGACCGCAAGACCCTGCTGCCGGACCCGATGGGCACGGTGGAGGCCACGCGCGAACTGGTCAAGGACGGCTTTGAGGTGCTGGCGTATTCCAGCGACGATCCGATCGCCGCCGTCCGCATCAAGGAGGCGGGCGCCCGCAGCGTGATGCCCGCCGGCTCGCCCATCGGCTCGGGCCAGGGCGTGCTCAACCGCAACAACATCCTGCTGTGCCTTGAACTGCTCAAAGAGAAGGACCCGGCGTATCCGGTGATCGTCGACGCGGGTGTCGGCTCGGCCAGTGACGTGGCGGTTGCCATGGAGATCGGCGCCGACGGCGTGCTGCTGAACACCGCCATCGCCCACGCCAAGGACCCGGTTCGCATGGCCCACGCGATGCGGGCGGCCACCCAGGCCGGTCGCGACAGCTACCTCGCCGGCCGCATCCCCAAGCGGCTCTACGCCTCCGCCAGTTCGCCCTGGGAGGGAACCATCAGTTACGTGCCCGGCGAGTGAGCCGTCCGCCGGGCGGCGCACTCTCAATGGAGCTTGCCATGGTTGAGAAGAAAGCCAAGCTTGCCACCGCCCTGAGCATCACCCTGCTGATCCTTGCTGCCATGGGCGTGATCGCCGTCGGTTACGTGCTCTTGTTCGGCTGATCGGTCGCCCGGCCCTCGCCGTGGGCTGTCATACCCATCCACGCCGAGGGCCGGCTCTGCCGGAAGCCCTCCAGCCACCCCTCTCGCGCCGCCGCCGAGAGCACGGGCACGGTTCGACCGTTGTATTCCGGGTGCCGGTTCGCGATCACCTCCACGATCGCCTCGGCCACCGCCTCAGGCGTCAGCGTCACCTCCGGCGGCACCACCGCATGGTCAAACGCCGACCGCAGCATCGGCGTTTCCACGGCGCCCGGGGCCAGACAGCAGGCGCGGATGTTCGCCGCCTGGCCCTCGGCGGCCGCTGTGACCGCCATCAGCGACAACGCCGCCTTGCTTGCCGCATAGGCGAAGAACCCGGGGAAGGGGTCGTACACCGCCAACGACCCCACCAGCACGATGTGGGCCGGGCGGGCCACCGTCGCTCCGGCGGCCAGGTGCGGCCAGGCGTAGTGCATCAGGCAGGCCGGGCCCAGCGTGTTGGTGTGCAGCGTCTCGCGGAAGACCGCCGGCGGCGTGCCGGCGATGTCGGCCACCGAGGCCACCGCCGCGTTGGCCACCAGGTGGTTCAGCCGCCCGAAGTGGGCGACTGTCGCCTCCACCATGTCGCGGTTGGCGTCGGGGATCGCTACATCGGCCACCGCACCGGTGAGCAGCAGCGGTGGGGGGGTGCCGGCGGGGGCCGCCGCTACGCACAGATCGGCTGTCGCCTGGGCCGGGGCTGGCTTGCGGACCACCAGCACCACGCCGTGCCCCGCCCGGGCCAACGCCACTGCCGTCGCACGACCGATGCCTGAACCGGCCCCGGTGACCAGGGTAATCGGGTGTGATGTCGGTGCGTTGCTGGGGGGCATGCCGGGATGATTGGGTGCCCGAAGCATGCTCGCCAACGCCACAGCACCGTCCGGCCACCCGGTCTGGCCGGGCTCTGGTTCCCGCGTTGCCCACCCGCCAGAGCCGCCGCCCGCCAACGAAATACCCTCCACGCGATGAACAACCTGTTCCGATGGGTCATCCTGGGCGCCTTCCTTGCCATTATCGCCGTGCCCTTCTTCGCGGCACGTGGTCGGGGCGGCAACGCCGCCGGTGTCAGCGGTGGTGACGCGCTGCTGCCCCCGGCTCCGCGATCCGCCGGCACGCTGGTGATCGTCACGCCGCATGTGGAGCAGATCCGCCAGGAGTTCGCGTTCGCGTTCGACCGCTGGCACCGCCGGGTGCACGGCGAGAGCATCACCATCGACTATCGCACGCCCGGCGGCACCACCGAGATTCTCAAGCTGCTGGAGGCCGGGGCCGTCGGCCAGATGCAGCGGTTGGTCGATGAGGTTCGCCAGAGCGACCCGGACAAACTGCTCGATGAGTCCTTCAGCCTTGAGCCGCTGTTTCAGCCCGGGATGGCGGACTTTGACTTGATGTTCGGCGGCGGCACGTTTGATCACGACCGTCTGCGGTCTCGCGGGGCGGTGGTCAGCGCTTCGCTCGGGCTGAGCGGCTCGGGAACCGTCCGGCTGGATCGCCCGCGGGAGCGGCTGCGAGTCGCCGCCCTGACCGTCGGCAAAGTCCGTCAGATCGAGACCCGCGCCCGCTTTGCCGCCAAGGGCAAGGAGCGTTCGCTGCTGATTCGCATCCCGACCAACGCCCTGTTGGGCGGAGCTGAGGCCCTGCTGCCGCTGGCCGCTGACGGCGAGAATCGGGAGAGCGTCGAGGTAACCGCCGACCTGAGTCGGCTGGAGCGGGTCCTCATGGTCCGCCTTTCGGCTCCGCCCGAGCCGGCCATCGACGAGGCAACCCTCGCGCGGGTGTACGGCGAGAACGTGGTCGGTGCTGGACAACTCTGGCAGGACCACCGCGGGGCCCCGTCGGCTGATGGCACCCGCCCCCGACCGGCAGACTGGCAGCACTGGTTCGGCACGGCTTTGTCGGGCTTTGGTATCGTCTTCAACCGCGATCTGATCCGCGAACTGGGCATGAACGAGCCGCGGGCGTTCACGGACTTGGGCGACTTCCGCTACTTCGGCATGTTGGCGCTGGCCGACCCACGCCAGAGCGGCAGCGTCGCTACCGCGTACGACTCGATCCTCAATGAGGAGGTGCGGGCCGCCACCGCCCGCGCCAAGGCCGCCGGGGCCACCGACGACGACGCCCGCACCCAGGGCCGTCGCGAAGGCTGGGAGAAGGGCTGGCGGACGCTCCGCGAAATGGCCGCCAACGCCCGCTACTTCGCCCAAGCCAGCACCATGCCGCCGATGGACGTGAGCCAGGGCGAGGCCGCCGCAGGTGTCGTCATCGACTTTTACGGGCGGGGCCAGGCTCAGGCCGTGATGCGGTCCGGTGAGTCGGTCGAGGCCGCCCGTGTGGGGTACATCGATCCGGTCGGCGCTGTCTACATCGATGCCGACCCGGTCTCCATCCTGCGGGGTTCGGCCAACGCCGCGCTGGCTCGCCGCTTTGTCGAGTTCTGCCTCACCGACGAGGCCCAGGCCCTCTGGCAGTTCCCGACGCTGCAGCAGGAGCGGGCCGCGGGCCGCGTTCCGCGCACGCTGACCGCCGAGGACGCGGCCAAGTGGGTCGGGCCGGTGGAGCACCGCCTCCGCCGCATGCCGGTGCGTCGTGCCATGTACGCCGACCCTGCGGTGTTTGGCCGGTTCTTTGACAAGGTGGACCCCTTCAACGCCGCCTCCTCCGCCCGCCCGGTCGGCTGGCGTGACGGCATGATCACCATGATGGGGGCCTTCGGCGTGGACAGCGCCGAAGAACTGCGCGCGGCCTGGGCGGCCCTGAATCGCGCCCGATCGCGCAGCGACTTTCCCGCCGATCGCCTTGCGGAGATGGAACGGCTGTTCTACGCGTTCCCCAGCCACATCATGCTCGACGAAACCGAGGTTCCCTTCACCCCCGACACCTACGCCGCCATCAGCGAGGACACCCGCAACTGGCGGGACCCCGAGCAGGGCACCCGGGCCAAGGTGCGGGCCGTTGAGGAGTTCCGGGCCATGTTCCGCCGGGTGGTGGAACTGGAGCGGGCGGGCGGCTGACGGCCCGGCCTGGGCCGCGTTGGACTACCATCTTGCAGTAAAAACTGCTCCCCCGCAGTTGCCAGTGAGGGGGGCGGGGGTGAGACCGTGAACGGGGGCCGGGGTGGTCGTCCTATGCCGCAACCTAAAGAGCGTACCTCCATTGCCGTGCAGTCTGAACGTGCCGTTCTCGCGGCCGTTCGCCTGCCTGAAAGCACCTACGACCAGCGCGACCCCTTCGGCGAACTGGCCTCCCTTGCCGAGCAGGCCGGCGCCGTGGTGGTCGGCACGCTGGAGCAGCGGCTGGAACGGCCCAACGCGGGCACGTTCATGGGCAAGGGCAAGCTGGAGGAGCTCAAGACGTTCGTCAAGCAGCTCAACGCCAGCCTGGTGATCTTCGATCACGACCTCTCGCCCCGCCAGTTGGCCAACATCGAAGAGGTCGTCGAGGTCAAGATCGTCGACCGCAGCGAACTGATCCTGGACATCTTCGCCTCCCGCGCGACGACCACCGAGGCCAAACTCCAGGTTGAACTCGCCCAACTCGAGTACACCTACCCCCGCCTGCGTGCCATGTGGAGCCACCTGGAACGCATCGTCGGCGCTGGCGGGCTGGCCGGCATCGGCACCCGGGGCCCGGGCGAGCAGCAGCTGGAAATCGACCGCCGCCTGGCCGCTGAGAAGAAGAACGCGCTCCGCCGCGAGCTGGAGGTCATTCAGGAACGCAAGCGGCGGATGGTGCAGCAGCGCAAGCTGGACCATTTCACCGTCGGCATCGTCGGTTACACCAACGCCGGCAAGAGCACCCTATTCAACACCCTCACCGCCGGCGGCGCGTACGCGGATGACCGCCTGTTTGCGACGCTGGTCACCCGCACCCGCGAGTGGGACTTGGGCGGCGGCCTGAACGTGCAGCTTTCTGACACCGTCGGCTTTGTCCGCGACCTGCCGCACAACCTCATCGCCAGCTTCAAGGCGACGCTGGAAGAGGCGACCCACGCCCACCTGCTGCTGATCGTGCTGGACGTGAGCGACCCGGCCGCGGAGATGCAGTTTGCCACCGTCAACAGCACGCTGGATGAGCTGTTTGCGGAGGTGAAGGCCGAGGAGGCCAAGCGCCCCGATGGCGAGCGGGGCTGGCAGGAGCCCCGGCGCGTGGTGCTGCTGAACAAAGTCGACAAGTTGCAGGACAACGCGGCGCTGCTGGTGTGGCAGCAGCGTGCCCCCGGGGCCATCGCGATCGAGGCCCGCAACCCGGCCGGCCCCGGCCATGCCGAGCTGCGCGAACTTGTTCGAACTGCGGCACAGGGCGGGGAGCAGGAACTGGAACTGGATGTGCCGCTGAGCGACAGCCGGACTGTGGACACGCTGGAGAAGCGGGGCCGCGTCCTTTCGCGTGAGTACCACGAGGGCTCGGTTCGCATGCGGGTTCGCATCGGCCAACGCCAGGTCGACCAGCTTCGCGCCATGGGCAGCCGCATGCGGGTGGTCGGTGAAGATCCGGCTGGCCGCCCGGGGTGGAAGCCGCCCGAGGCCGACTGATCTGTTATTCGGACGTTCCGCGTTGGGCCAGTCCAGCCCATTCCGGCTGCCTGTCCGGCCCCAGGCTGGTCAGCGGCCGAGCATCAGATCGCCGGACGCAGGTCTGGTCGCGGCTCGTTTCTTCCCGCCCGTTCCATCGCCAACCCCGCCGCTGCGCGTTTCCGGGGTGGACTTGTTCCGGTGGCACGCCGATACTTGCGGTCCTTCGGCGAACCGTCCGGTCCTTCATCGGTCGGCTTTGCCGGAGGATGCCCAACCAGCGGGCAATGGCCCGGTTTGAAGGCAAACGCCACTTTAGCTCAGCGGTAGAGCGACGCTTTCGTAAAGCGTAGGTCCAGGGTTCAAATCCCTGAAGTGGCTCTCTGCGCCCGTGCCAATCCGCCACTGCGGGGGGTGCCCGCCGGTTCTCCCGGCCGCGGGCAACTGGGCCAGTGCCGCCAGCCGCCCGCAAGTCTCGGACGCTCAGTCTGACCGTCAAGCCCTGATCGGTTTCATGGAACCGCTCGCCCGGCGGAGCGTCATAGTCCCCGGTGGCAGCGGCTGGACTCGGCCCCGCCCCGAACGCCCGATCCTTGGCTCTCCTGCCGCCGGCCCGGGCCGCTGGCAGGGGTTCGAAGGGCCGGATGGTCCGGGGGTCAAAAAGCATCGTGGACGGGTGGCATTCGGGTAACCGGCAGATAAACTAGCCGACAGTTTCGACCACCGGACAAGGAGTCGTCATGACGAAGATTGTGACCAAGAGCGTGATGGTGCTGGCAGCGGCGGGCCTGATGATGGCGTCGCTGGCGCCGGTGGCTTCCGCTCAGAACGGTGCCCCGGCCGCCCGGCCGTCTGGCAACCCGCAGCGCGACACGCTGGTGAAGATGCAGCGTTCGATCACCACCGACCTGACCGACGTTCGCCTGGAGGACGCGATCAAGTTCATCGCCGAGACCACCGGCGCCCAGATCGAGCCGATCTGGAAGACCGACCGGGGCGAGGGGCTGGACAAGGAGTCCACCGTCACCCTGTCAGTCAAGGGCCTGCCCGCCATCGCCGTGCTTGAGAAGATCATGACCAAGGCGGTGGGCGATGAAGGCGAAGAAACCAGCTGGCAGTTCAACGAGTTCGGGGCCATGCAGATCGGCCTGAAGAAGTCGCTGAACAAGTTCAAGCGCGTTGAGGTGTACGACATCCACGACCTGCTCCTGGTCGTCCCGATCTACAACGAGGCCCCCACGGTCGACCTCCAGCAGGCCCTCCAGCAGGGCGGCGGCGGCGGTGGCGGCGGCGGTCAGTCCCCCTTCCAGGCCAACCAGCAGAACCGCCGCATCGATCCCGAGCAGGTTGAGCAGCGTCGCCGTCAGCGGGTGGATCAGGAGATCATCCCGATGATCACGGCCCTGTGCGAGCCCACCCAGTGGCTCGACGGCGGCGGTGAGATCAACCGGCCCCGCTACTTCCAGGGCCACATCATCGTCGACGCCCCCGATTACATGCACCGCGCTCTGAACGGCTATCGCTGGTGGCCCTCGACCTCGTTCTCCTCCGGCTCCGGCGGTCGTCGCTATGTCTCGATGACCACCGACTCGGCCAACTCCACCGTCGCCGAGATCCGGGCCCTGCCGGTTCCCGCCGTCGGCGGCGGCGGCTGATCAGTCCCGCGACAACCAGATGAACGCAACACGCCCCGGCCGGGCTCTCCCTGCCGGGGCGTTGTCGTTTGGGCGGTGGTCACAAAGACGTGCCCGGACAGCCAGCTCGCTCTTCCGATGGACTGTGCGCAGCAATTGTGGAACCTTCGTCCGGTTCAAACGTATGGTACCATATGAACTGGCGACGGATGCACGTTGCCGCCATGTCCCGCCTCCCGACTGGTGCTGACTCGCCCATGCCCCGACGCTCCGCATCCGCTTCACCCGTATCCGCATCGGCCGGTCCTCGCCCTCGGGCTGCATCTGGGCCACACCCCCGATCCATCTCAATGACACTCCAGGGGCCATCCCTGCTCACGCCCGACCCAGCCATCGCCGAGCAGCCCGCTGCCGAGCAGGCCGCCGCCGAGCGGCCGCTGCTGCACCTGGTGCTGCACACCGCCAAACTCCTGGAAGACCACCTCCGGCAGGCATTTGCGACCCTTGGCCCCGAGGCCGTTCAACACGGGCAGGGCCGGGTCCTGGTCGCCTGTCCCGAGCCGCCTGCTTGCGTCAGCCAGGCGGCACTCGCCCGGCGACTGGATCGCGGGCCCGCTGCGGCCATGGAAGCCTTGGACCGGCTCCAATCAAAGGGGCTCATCGTCCGCCACCCCAGCCCGTTCGACGCTCGCGTCAACCTCATCAGCCTGACGCCGGCGGGCCTGTCCGCCCGCCAGCACGTCCTCGACATCTGGTCTCGTACCGACGCCCTGCTGTGCTCCCGCCTGCCCCCTGGGGCGGGCGAGGCCCTGCGGGGCACTCTGGAGCAACTCCGTGATGCGATGCTCGATGTCGCGTCATCCGCCGCATGCTGATCGGCCCACCCCTGTCCCTTGGAGAGTCCCATGCCATGTCCTCGCACGGCCCCGCAACTCCGCATTGTCCGACGCAGTCTGCACGCGTTGCCGGCCGCTCTGCTGGGCCTTATGGCCTTCGGAGTCGCCGCTGGGCAGGCGTCGCAAGCTCAGATCGCACAGCCACCCCGGCCCTCGGGGGGCACCACCTCGGAACCCTCGACGGCCCGCTTGCCGTACGTGATCACCCATACCGGCCAGACTGGTCGCTGGGATGATGCCGGCCGCCCGGTTTCCAGGGGCGATGCAACCTGGTCCGGTCAGGATGCCGACCACCTCCGCAACCCCATGAGCTTCCGCGACCTGGGTGACGGCACCGTGCTGGACGAGCAGACCGGACTGATCTGGACCAAGGAGCCCTTCGAGGGCACCTATGCCGAGGCGGTCGCCGCTGCCCCGGCCTGCCGCACCGCGGGTCACACCGATTGGCGGCTGCCCACGGTCAAGGAGCTGTACTCGCTCATGGATTTCCGCGGCGGCTCGGGGTTCTCGCCCATGCGGCCCTACATCGATACCTCCGTATTCACCTTTCACTTTGGTCGCACCGAGCGCGGTCTGCGCCCCATTGACGCCCAGTACTGGTCAAGCACTGAGTATGTCGGCCTGACCATGAACGGCCAGACCACCGTCTTCGGTGTGAACTTCGCCGACGGCCGCATCAAGGGCTATCCGCGCGACCGTCACCCGGTCGAGGGCCGAATGAAGCGATTTGCCCGCTTCGTGCGTTCCACCCCCGGCGTCCCCGCGTATGGCGTCAATGACTTCCACGACAACCTTGACGGCACCGTCACAGATCGAGCCTCCGGTCTGATGTGGACCCGTGCTGACAGCAAAGAGCCCATGGACTGGCGGGCCGCCCTGCGCTTCGCCCGTGACGACCGCACGGCCGGTCATGACGACTGGCGGCTGCCCACCGCCAAGGAACTTCAGTCCATCGTCGACTACAGCCGGGCCCCCGACGCCGCTGATCCTGCCAGACGGGGGCCTGCCATCGACCCGGTGTTCCTGACCACCAACCCCGAGTCCTACTTCTGGACTGGCACCACCCACTTCGAAACCCCCGGCGACGATCTGGGCTCGCAGGCGGTCTATGTCTGCTTCGGTCGATCTCTCGGTCGTCTGCAGCCCCCGCCGGGGGGGCCGGGCGGACGGCCACCGGGCGGCGGGCCCCCAGCTGCTGCTCCACCTTCGAGTTCGCCCCCGCCTCCCGGGCCGCCAGCTTCCGGCTTGGCCGGGCCGGTGGATTGGATCAACGTTCACGGCGCGGGAGCACAGCGAAGCGACCCCAAGTCAGGCGATCCGACCGACCCCCGCTGGCGGAGCGGGTTCGGCCCCCAGGGCGATGATGTCCGCATCCTCAATTATGTGCGTCTGGTCCGTGACGCCCGGTGATGGGCCGCCGCCGGGCTTACCCCTGCGCCGCCTTCTTCAGCCGCTTCTTCTCCGAGTGCCGCACGATGTGCCCGGACACCAGGTAGATCACGTCCTCAGCGATGTTGCTCATCAGATCGCCGATCCGCTCCATCTCACGGCCGCAGCGATACATCAAGATGCCCGTCGCCTTGCTGTCGCGGGCATCGCCCATGACGTCCAGACACTCTTCAAACAGCTTCTTGTCCAGCGAGTCGATGGCGCGGTCGCGGGAGATCACGTCCCGCGCCGCGTCGGCATTCTCGGTGACAAACGCGTTGAGCAGCGCGTGGCACACCATCGGCACCCGCTGGGCCAGTTCCGTCAGCGCCGTGGGCAGTTTGGTCGCTCCGCGGTCCTTGAGCTTCACCGTTTGCTTGCAGATGCTCGTCGCGTGGTCGGCCACTCGCTCCAGGTCCGCGTTGACCCGCAGCATGGAAGCGATCTTGCGGAAGTCCCGTGCAAAAGGCTGGTAGAGAGTCAGCAGCCGGAAGCACTCTTCTTCGATGTGGACCTCTTCGGTATCGATCTGGTCGTCGCGGCTGATCACCACTCGGGCCAGTTCGGGGTCCAGCCTGGTCAGTGCTTCGGTCGCCGTTTCCACCATGCCGATCACGGTCGCCGCTTCCTCGATCAGCCGCTTCCGCAGCGCCTGAATCTCCCGCTCCATGAACATGTCCGACGTGCGGACCGGTGAACCGGCCGGACCGCCGGCAAGCGGCGAAGCGGAGGCGGACGGGTTGGACGCGGTCGGGTCGGTGGCCATGGGTGCTTGATCCAGCGGGCGTACGGACGCGGGAATATAGGAGACAGACAAGGAAAACACCCCGCCCGGAGCGCCTGCGCGGTGTGTGCTCGGCGCAAAGCCGATCCCCTCCCCGAGCCCGCGGAGCGGGCGTCGCCCCCGGCGGTCCGCCGGAGGCCCGGCACGGAGGCTTCCCCATGGATCGCGTCAACCCCCGCACATCCCCGACCGGTTTGCCCGCGACCTACGGCGCTGCCGGCCGCCCCGCGGCTCAGCCCGGCAGCGGGCAGCGGCAGGCTCCGCAGCAGCCCGGCCCGACCACCCAGCCGGCCCGCCCCGCCCCCGCCCGTCCGACCACCACATCCTCCTCGCCCGCCCCCCCCCCCCCCCCCCCCCCCCCCCCCCCCCC
>Ga0209972_10000403_pt1 | contig 41970 bp, 44 predicted proteins | sample NOAtaG_7_FD_187302 | JGI IMG/M metagenome (GOLD analysis project Ga0209972, IMG submission 187302) | Freshwater lake microbial communities from Lake Erie, under a cyanobacterial bloom - NOAA_Erie_Diel1S_2200h metaG (SPAdes) (version 2) | ecosystem: Environmental > Aquatic > Freshwater > Lake ...
TATTGTCTTGTATCCAGAAAATTGCGGTAGCGCTCTAGTAGCAGTATCCTTATAACAACCAACAAATTTAGGGGCTTCTGGAACAATTATTATTGTTGGCGGCAATACGATTGGTATAGGATCGGGTGATGGGGTGGATATACTGACTGGAGCTGGCATCTGAACTGGTATCAAGGTCTGCGTTGAAGTATCAGGAGGCGGAACATATGAAGATATAGGCGTAGATACTGGAACAGTAGATACTGGAACAGTAGGTTCCGGCGTCGACACCGATGTTGATACAGTCGCCGGTGAAGGTACTGAAGTGGGAGTAAACACAGATGTTATGGCATTTGCTATATTGGATAAAGTAGAAGGTGGTTCCGCTACGGGAGTTACTGATGCAGCCACTGGCTGTGGATTTTGCACTAATTGAGACGCAATTCCCGAAGGCGTGGTAGTCGTAACTACAGCGACGGAAGGAGTGTTATATTTTGCATGCAAACCAAAATAAACAGTAATTAGCAGTAAAACTACTACTATGATAATCGCGATGTAAGTAGATGTTTCCATTATAGTATATTACTGCAGAATTTCTATTTAGAAAAATATAAAATTGAAGAAATACCTACTACTATTCGACAATAATGAACAAACTTTTATCAAATGTTAATCATAAAGATATTTCTAAACGATTCATAATAAGTCATACTATAACCAATAATGATATAGCTGAACTAGCAGCTACATTTTCAGATGGTAATAGTGTCGATGACTTTGTAAGCACAGACACTGAAATTTCGTATAAACGACAGATAAACAAAAGGAAAGTGCCAAAATGCGAGGATTGTAATGTAGAAATGTATAAATCTTCAACTGAATACATTTGTGAAGAATGTGGAAAAGTCGAAGAAATAGTAGGTGGCAACATTGACATAGCCGAAAGAGGAAGCTCGGAGGGTATAGGAGATTATAATACTTCCAGCAACTCGGCGGCACCGGTAAGAATATCAGGTCCCGGCAGTTATGCATATCAAAAGAAGCTTATTAGTAGTACTTCTAATTATAAAAAACAGCAAAAGAAAAACACCATTAATCAAATATCGAATATCATGCGACAGTATGATGGTCCAAAATTAGCCCAAAATATAATAGAACAATCAGCTGACTTATATTATTTAGTACAGCAATTTTGTATCAAGAGAGGCGATGTAAGAATTGGAACTATGGCTGCGTGCGTGTATCGTATTTGTAAGGCTAGCGGACTGACTAGAAAGCCAAAAGAAATAGCAGAAATGTTCGGTATCCCGCAAGACGAACTATCTAATGGTGAAAAAATATTGGATGATTTATATGCAAAAGGATCTTTAGGCACTGCTAACGATTCTTTACTTGAAAATATTGATTACAATCCTTCTATGGGAATAGATCAGTATTACTTTCGGGAAGATAGTGTTAGAGATGCATATCTGTACAGATATTTCGAAGCATTATGTATTCCTGATACGTATTTAGATTTCGCCAAAAATTTGGTACGTTTTACCTGCAAATTTAAAATTGCTGATAGTAGTATTACTAGTAGCAAATGTGCCGGAACAATCTATATTTTGGCTATGAAATTGCCGCATTTGGAAATCAAACGCGATGATATAGAAAAATCTTGCAGTATCTCTAAAAGTACGTTTAGCAGGTTTTCTAAGGCTGTAATTGGTATGCTACATTCTACTAATCCAAACCACAAGAAGGTTAGGAGAAGGTTGAGACACTTGTTCAAAAAAAATGGAATACCAATTTCATAACTAAGATCGTAGTCTAGTAGGCACTCCATACATTGCGAATTTTTCCTCTTTAGAAGCTTCAAATTCATGTTCGTTTAACAATTTCCATATCCTATGTTCGCTGTCTTTTGGAAGGTTTGCTCTATAATATTCTTCACAAATTTTTTGATATTTTGGTGGATTATCTTTACATTTATTATACTGTCTAGCAGCTTCTCCGTTGAATGGACTGCTTGTATTGGGATCACCAAGTAAAGAAATAATAGAGTTGAATATAGTTTCTATATTATACATAGGGCTCCATGTGTCTTTTATAACATCGAGGCAAATAGAACCGCCGGGACTAATATTTGTATGGTAAATGGGGGTTTCGAATATAATATTTGGAGGATCTTTTGGGAACTGATATGGCTGATTAGAACCATACTTGAACTTTATTCTCAATATATGGATCTGATCCGCATAAGTACCTGATTTCACAACAAATTTGATGTACGCTGACAATTCTTCCCCGTATTTTCCTTCCGCATCAAATATGAAGTCAAAATCATCGCTGAGTATTCCCGCAGCAACTTCTTTCCAAATCCTCGCGTTCATTTCGCGATTATATTTGCAAAAAGTTTTTTCAATTTTGATTTTTTCTTCTTCTTTAACATGTATTTCGCTGAACAGCTATCTCAGGGTAGGGTGAATTTCTTTATAAATATTTTTTGTGAAAATTGAAATCAAGATTATAACATATCGAAAAGCTAAACTATGGAAGGAACTGACTGGACTAAAATTTTGGGTAAGATGCCAGCACTTGGTGCTCCGGCGGTTATTTCTGATGTTTGTAAAGCGTTCTATCAAGCAAGCTTGAAAAAGAAAGATGGCTTAGTAAATGATCGTAACTACGATCCTGAGAATAATCCTCTCGCTAATTGCGAAACTTTAGATCAATCTTTACACCCTAAGAAAGGGGATGATAAGTATACTTTCCGTGGCATTAAAAAGTCCAAGGATAAGGAAACCGGTATTGTTATTGAAGAACCAGCAGATATTCCTATGAAAAAGTTTATTACATTAACAGTTGAAGTTAAACTCTTCATCAAATTTATGTTATGTGCTTTGTTCAAAGAAGCTAAAGACTTCTATGTATCTCGCAAATATAAGTTCCCAGAAGAGGATAAATTAATGAGCGAATTAGTTGCTTACTCTAAAACTCATTCGGAGTATCCGGTGGTTCCATTTATTGTTAAGCTGCCTGAAATATACGGTATTAATCGTTACATCAAGGGTGGATACAATAGCGTAGAGAAGAAAATTAATGATAAAGTGAGACAATTCTTCAAAGGTGAAGACGAAAGGACTCCTGATTCTTGCTTAGGAGTTATCACTGATCATTTCGTAAAAGTATTAAATGTATTTGCATATGCTACTGCGGGTGTGATCTTTTCCTCTCGCAGAGCCATAAATATGGCCCTCATGTCAGGATTTATTAATATCTTTAATGATTTAGTAGGCCCTAAAGATGCTTTATCTACTGATACAATTATGATATTGGAAGAGTATATTAAAGAACATAAACCTGCTTCCAAGCCTAAGAAAGGTAAGAAAGACGAAGATGACGAAGAACCTGACGAAGAATCTGATGAAAAGCCTAAAAAGGGAAAGAAAACTCCTGCCAAGAGCACTTCTGGCAAAAGAGGACGTCCTTCTAGGAGCAAAAAAGAAAAGGAACCTAAAGAAGATGAAGGAGATGTCGACGAAATCGGCGGCGCTTTAGAAGATGCCGATGAATGGGAAGACGGCACAGAAGACTTTTAATCGTATCATGAAAAATTAAAACAATATTTTTTTTTCTTATAAACTTAACTAGTATATACATAAATATGGATAAGGTGCAAAAAAATATAAACGTATATACTGGTATTATTATAGTGCTACTTATTGTGATAATATCACTGGTATTTGTAAATTCATACGTGCACCATAATGCTACTTTAGAACACTTGCAAGGTTTATGGATAGCAGACGAAAAATTTTGCGAAGAGTCTGGCATAGACGGAATGATATTATATGTAGGAGAGAGTGAAGGCGGGTCGTGCGGTGCGTACATGATTATGCATTCCAATAACACGATCATAATGGAGAAAAAAATATCCATAGATATGTCCCGTATTCCGCAATTGATAATAGGGTTTCCTTCCATAGTAAGAAAGACCATAGAGTTAGTTGATTCAGATGCTGAAGATAACGACAAGCCAATAAATGCTTTACATGTGGAAAATATATCTGATGTGCACATCAGTAAAATAATGCCCCCTATATTAACAATGGAAATAGATATTGTTCATGGATGCATGTCATGGAAAGATGACGAAACAATATACGCAAAAATGTATAAAGATAATCAAGCGACAGCGTTTTCGTAAATGTATTTACGAAGATTGTGAATGTATTTACGAAGATTGTGAATGTATTTACGAAGATTGTGAATGTATTTACGAAAAATACAACTATTTTTTTGATATAAAAAAATATCACTATTAATTGCAGACTCATATTATGTTGTTTCATGTGAATAACATAATGCGAATGAGTCGATCATATTCTGTAATATCCTGAATTGTTATAATATTTCTAACCATGAGAAATATTATATAAATCCCTAGGGAAGGGAACCGCAGAGCCGAGGAGCATCTGTTGTTGTTTTTGATACGATTTATTATATGATTTGTGATATTCGCCAAGAAGACACGAATACACTTATTATTGCGTAATATCTATCAATTATAGAATAAAATTGGCCGAACTAGCCAACATTTGTTTCTTCAAATTTATGTGGAAGCAATATGAATGATCACACAAAAATATACCCATAGATTGATATTGGTTCGTATCAGTCTCGGTAAAATGGCTGACGTGATTTAACCAAATTTTAGCCAGTCATCGGATATATTTTTTCGTTCTGGGAAAACCATCAAATTCTTAGGTATTTTTTCATTCCTTCTAGTGCGGATGTATGTTTGTTTAGCTCTAGTTTCAAATTGATCCCGCCATTTCCTAGTTAATTTTTTATTAATATCTATGTTTTGCGTAAAATCGAATCCTTTTTCGAAATTCATTTCTTGACTCAAACGAATAAGCCACAGATAATCACTATTACACGCTTTCTTCCATCTTTTACATACAATAGAGCATCTTAATATCATCCCACCATGTAAATATGAAAAGATTTCTATTAAAATATCTTTTGGAAGCACTTTATTATAATATTTTATATCGTTCATTATATAATTTATTTTAATCAATAATTTGTTCTTTATATAATAAACTACGATAAAAATGGGCGCCTTTTTAGCAGCTCCTGCTGCGGTCAGTTTAGCTAGTCAAGCAGTTCCTACGGTAGGAAAAGTAGCAGAAAAAGCCATCGAGACGGCGCCTAGCGCCGTTACCGCTATAAGCGATGCGGCTTATAAAAATAAATTTTTAGAGACTAGTTCTCAATTCGTTACTAGCGCAGCTACCGGCACTACAAATGTAGCTAGTAAAGCCATATCATCAACGGCACACGCAACTTTTAGCATTGCCGAAAAAATGTTAATGGGTAGTATCATAGTAATGATATTGATTATATTAGTGGTAGGAGTATCGTTGTTAGTAAACCAAAATTGGAAGAGTGGTTTTGTATTCACATTATTTGGTGTAATAGGAGCAGCCGGTATGTACTTTTGGACAAAGAATCCCGCTACAGCCGATATTTTAGGAGAAAATGTGCAAGGTAGAGGAGAAGATGACGAACCAAATGTAGTTGAAATGAATATGGGATCATATGATGGTGGAGATGAAGTAGACCCGTCTATGATAGATGATGAAATAGATTTCGAAGAATTAGAAGGAGATATAGATTATCTCGAAATAGAAGAAGATAAAAAGAAGAAAAAAGTTAAATTTTCGGATGAAGTAAAAGGAGCCCATGAAGAAAACATGTCAAACGATTTGAAAAAATTAATCATGGTTATAAACGGAACTAATCCTGCTTCGGATTTGCGAGAAATAGAAACATCGATAGAGAATACCGGAAAAATCTTCGAGAGTAATTCTAAGGAGATAGTAGAGCTCATAGAAAAAACTATGGAAAAGAAAGGTGAGTTGATAACGCAATATCAAAATTTGAAAGAAGATGAGAAAAACGAAGTGAAACGCCTTCTCGGCGAGTTCAAAAAATTATCTTCGGAAGTGCGAGGATCGTCTCACGATTTAGAAGGTAAACTAGACGAATTGTCTGCGATCTTTTCTTGATCTTGATCGAGCTATTTTATGTCCTGGATCCATTGGTTTGATACCAGTTTTTTTTACCCATTTCGCAGCAGCTTCTTCGCGAAAATGTGAAAGATCTTTCTTGATCTTGTCAAGCGGTTCATCCTCATATTTTATAAATAGGTCCAAATTTCTGTCTAAGTTAGAAATTTGAGAATCGACCAACTTTTTTTCTATCTCGGACAATTTTTCTACGAATCTCCTAGGTATATCTGACATTGTAAATAATGCCGGCGAGCCCGCCTCTGTGTTTAGAAATCTAATATAATTCATAACGTTCATCAGTTTATCCATCTGAATCGGAGTTAGATTTTTTTTATAATCTATTCCAACGACATAAATTTCGGAATTAGCAGGCCTAGATGTTTCCGGCTTTACTATTTTTAACTGTTTGAAGCAATATGACATAATGTACAACATAGACACTGAGGAAGCCTCAAATAGAGTAAATTCTTTCAATATCATGGTACCGCCTTTGGATAGACACATCAATGCGCATATTAAATGTCCTAAATGCACTGGTATATTGATGCGCTCTTCTTCGTCAAAGTTGACATCTAATGGCACATATTTTACATCAGATGTCATAAAGTGTAAAGCCCCGCCGAATTTTTCCTTTACTTCTTGCGAGAAGGATATCAAATTAGCAGGCGACGTTATATCACCATCTCCATCAGCACCAAATATCCATCTGTCTGGGTACTGATTAATTAATCCGTACTGATCAGGCAAATAATGTGTATTATATTCTTGATCTCTATTTGATCCCCGCGCGTAATACAATTGGCGGTAACTGTTAGCCAACCATTCCCATTCTATACTGGGATACTCGGTGTGAAGCTTATGATTTATCGCAAGCATAAAATTGCCCGGCGCTTCAGCTATATGTAAAGATTTGAAGCCTCTGTTCTTTTTAGATTTATTCAATTTACTCAGCATGGGCTCTAAGAACACCATCAATTCGAACATTTTTAACCAGGCGTTTGTAACTACTTCTGCTCCATATCGTCTACTTAACAACCCATCATAGCCTCGAAGTTCGTCCATTGCTCTTACCAGATCGGTTATGGTGTCGAATTTTCTTCTCCTATCATTAGATCTAGATATTGGATCTATACGTCTCTTCGACTCATTCAATTCTTTTTTATATTTCGTCAGTTCTTCATATTTATAAACGTAATCTGAGAAATCCTTTTTCCAATTGCGAGGTAAGTTAACATCTTCCTCTTGGAATAATTCATCTTCTACACCACGATATTTGGGAGATAACCAGTTACTTACAGCTGGCAAAGTATTCACTCCAGAAAGATCGTAAACTAACATCTATAATAATAAAATTATATGTTCAACTTTTAAAAAATGAATATTCGGCACAATTTAATATGAAAATGTCATTACCAGTACTTCCAGTTGAAATTGTCGCAGAAATAGCACTTAACTATTCTTCTGGAGAAGTATTTCTCAACTTTCTACTATCTTGCAAAGAGATCAACTATCTTATTTCGCCATATATAAAAGAAATTATCTTTAAGCTGATAGAGAATAAAAGGAATGCGCTGAGGCCAGTAATATATAAAAAAATGGCCAAATTGTATGCAATGTCATCCAGATGGGAATACCTCTCCTGTTTTGAAGGTGCAGATCCTGTAATGGTATCATATCGGTTAATAGAGAATGATTACACTTTTATTAAAGTACGAGGGTGTGAAAAATATATTGGAAAGACATGTGATTTCAAGAAACATAAGGGGAATAGTTATCGGACATATTTTAGTGTCTTAGGCTATTCATCTGAAGTTGATAATGGTTGTTATAAAGTATGTGAATTTTGTAGACCAGCCAGCTCGTGGCGCGATCTATCCGTCAAAGAAATAGAAAGGTTTAAAGACTATTACAACAATTTGTAATATTTTTTAAAATTGACTTCCAAATCTATCTAATATAAAAATGTCATTACCGGTACTTCCAGTTGAAATTGTCGCAGAAATAGCGCTTAATACTCCTTCTGGGGAAGTATTTCTTAACTTTCTGCTATCTTGTAAGAAGATTAACGGTTTCATCTTTCCTCATATTAGAGAAGTAATACTAAGATTAGTTGAAATTAAAAGAAGAAACTCGAGATTACCGTTATATAATTACGTTAAATCTAAGGTAGAAACTAATAATAGAGTGAACTTATGTAAATGTCTTAATTGGGCTACTGTGGAGGATCTTTTCATAAGAGTTCGTCGATGCGCTAAATACATTGGAGCAGTTTGCGATAACAAAGGATATTTATGCGATGTAGATGGCAAAACACCATCGGATCCTGAAGATTGGGATTATAAGTGCCGAGATGGCAGTGAAGGAACTTATAAATTATGCGATGGATGTGGAATATGTATTATCTTAATAACACCATCTAGGAAAGAGATAGATCTAATATTTAACTGGATGAATTTAGATTAATCGTGCGAATTTTTTTTCCGATTATATTCATAAAAGTAGGATGTGTAAAATATATCGGTAAAAATAAAAATTGATATTATTCGTAGATATAGCCATGTCTCAGGATCTACCATCAGAGATTCTCTGCCAGATAGCTCTAGAAGCCATTTCAGGGGAAGATTTCGTTAACTGGTTATTATCTTGCAAACATATGAGGGAACTCTTAACTAGAGAAATAGGAAAAATGATACTAAAGCTAGTAGAAGTCAAGAGAAAAATGCTGAAAAATTTACTACGTGAGAAAATACTTGAAAAATACATGACAAATATATCGAAGAACAATTTCAATCACAAAACATACTCCAGAATATATGCTTACTCCAACATAGAGGGTGCTTTCAAATTTATATTCGTCCGCGGATGTAAACAATACATCAATTGTACATGCATGCATACAAAAAATAAAAATATGTATTTTAGTGTTTTAGATCATTGCTTTGGCACAAACAGCGGAGAAAAAGAAGGATGTGAAATTTCTTGCGGTCAATGTGGTAGTACATATACCCTTTCGAGCACCGAATTAAATATAGCTGAAAAATTGTTTGCTAAAAACGAGTAAATAAACAAAATTGATATTTTTTGTGAATATAACCATGTCTCAAGATTTACCATCAGAGATTTTATATCAGATAGCTTTGGAAGCTACTTCAGGAAAAGATTTCCTTAACTGGTTATTGTCCTGCAAACATATGAAGGAACTTCTAACCGGCGAAATAGAGAAAATGTTACTAAAATTAGTAGAAATTAAGAGAAAAAACAAAAGAGGTAAATTACATGAATATTTATGTATGTTATGTACACGGAATGCATATGGAAAGTATCCTACCTTTGATTCTTACGGATTTAGACATCTACTATATACACCTCTTAGCAAGAGTGAATCTAGCAGATACATACGCGTTAACGGCTGTCAAAAATATATGAGTAAATTTGATTATAATAGTAGCGGAGAAGGAATTGTGTATTTTAGCATCCTGGACCATTGTTTTAAATCTGAGAATGGGAAAGAAGAAGGATGCGAAATACTGTGTAATGGTATACGAGAGAGTAATTACAATCTTTCTAGTAGAGAATTAGAAATAGCCGAAAAAATGTTCTTCAGCAAGATAAAAAAGTAAAATTTGGTCGCTAACAGCAAAAAATTCATAGATTATTCAATAATTAAGATACTTTGTATTTTTTTAGCCTACCTCGTACCCGTTCTTCAGAAAAGCTTCTTTCTTTTAGAAAAGAGATCAAACCTTCTAAATTATAAGGTTCTTCTACTATTTCAGCATTACCTATTTTTTCAGTAATGTCGCTCTTATAATATTCTATTGCTTTCTCTTGTCTAGGAGAAAGGGGGTACTCATCTTTTCTAACTTTTTCAACCACTCTAGCAGGGCCTATACCCTCAGTACCTTGAGCAAAATCCGTACCCATTAGTACACACATCTGTAAAAACTGATCATAATTGAAATTCAATTCATGAAGAACATCGTCTAATTCGTACACTTTGTAGATAGTTTCTTTTTTCTTGCCTGTATCACTCTTTCTACTAGATATTCTCAATAAATTTCCGCCAAAGCATAATACATCAGAATCACCTGAAATCATATACTGGCAAAATCTATTACTACCTTTAGATAGGCAAGCTCCATATTGTTCTGCTTCCACCCCAGGAGGTGCTACCATATACATGACACCCATTTGTTTCAATAGAAATTGTATTTCTTCTACCACAGCACCTGTTAATTTGAACTGAACTTTATCGTTATTTTTATAATTTTTTCGAGCAGATTCTTCTCTACGTTTAGATCTTTGTTCCAAAGCAACGCGTTTAATTTCGTTAGGTTGCGGTGAATCAAAAATCCATATTTGCTCTATTCCGGCTTCTTCTAATTGTATCACTTTGTTAAAGATTGTATTTATATGAGCCGTCGGGCGACCTTCTGAGTCAGTCAAAGTATTTAGGTGTTCAACTGCTAATATACTATTGTATATCATATAGCTTGCGTCTATGCAAATTTTTTCTCCTTTCAGTTCCTTGAGAGATATTTTTTGTCCTAATTCTGCTATGGTTTTAAAATCGTTTTTTTTCTTCCCGGTGGGGTAAGACACCTTAATTTTAAAGAAACTATCTACTCCCATTTTCCTCTTTGTACTAGTACAAAGAGATAGTGAATATATTCACGGAAATATTCAACTTTTAAATGTTTTTAGGAAAAACTAACTAATGCGACGAGTATCCCTACAAATATACCAATAGTAGAATTGATATCGTTTCTGATATCACCTTCATATCTTCTGCCTCTGTCTATTAATGATCCTATAAATCCCCCCGCCAGCGCCAACAAAATAATTGCTATTAAATTAAGTATCATTATTTTTTATTTCTTCAATTATACGATGAACAGTCAATACCAACATTTAGCAGAATCTCTAAATAGAGTTCACGTCAAATTAGAATTGTTATCTTCTAATTTAGATGGATTAACTAGCAGGGTTTCGGAAATGGAAAAGGGAACTAAAGTAATGATTCCTGAACAAAAACCTCCTTTGCCTCAACCATTAGTATCTAATATGAGATCTTATTGCATTTTCGGCCCATCATCTACAACTTTAGACATATCAGAAGATTTTAAAAATATTGAAGGTTCTATGATATTTGTTACTTTAGTAGGGGGTGGAGGTTCCGGTAGTGTCGGGTCTACTTCTATGAGTGGTATGTTATCAGGTGCTGGAGGTGGAGCTGGCGAAACTATTCATAGAAGAATAATATCATTAGCAGGTTGTACGGGTAAATTAATGATAACAGCTGGAGGTGGTGGTAATGAATCATCTCCCAACGGAGGAGATTCCAGCATCGAACCAGAAATGGAAGATAATTCTCGAGTTAAGATTACTGCGAAAGGAGGTGCTAGCGGGCATAATCAATTTGGTGGCGCTGGGGCATTGAGTAGTATTTATCCCGTATCTAGCGTATTTGATGGCCAAAATGGAAAAGACGGAGTTTTACAATCTTCACCCGGTCAGTCTACCGTAGAAGGTGGTGCTGGTGGTAATTCATATTTCGCTCAAGGAGGTCGTGGGGGATATTCTTACTTCATCAAAGATTCTTTTGACAGAACAATTCTTAGCCCTAAAGGAGAGGACGGTACTTATGGAAGCGGAGGAGGTGGTTCTATTCCCGGCATTTCCAAAGATTTCGTTAGCAAGGGAGGCGATGGCATGGTGATAATAGAGTACACTTTGTCCGAACTAAATTAAGATAAGAAAAAATATATAATTATATTTTTTATTTTTATACATATATACAAAACAATATGTACACAGATCATAAACAAGTTTTTGCATTAGCCGCTAAAATAGCAAAAGAATTAAGGACTAAAAACCCTAAGTTAACGGTGCCGGAAAGCACTAAATTAGCTTGGAAAGATCCTAGAATAGAAGCAGCTCGTAAAGAAGTGGCCGCTCATAAAAGTAAACAACCAAAGTCGGCTGTAGTTAAGCGCTCGACTCCTAGACCATCTGGGGTTAAGAGGAGATCAACTACAGGGACAAGAAAAGTAACAGTCAGTAAAAAATAAGTCGTTCGACGACATTAAATTTATTTTTTCGTAAATATATTCTTCTCTTTGTAAGTATATTCTTCCCTTTGTAGATATTCTTCATAAATATTCTTTGTTGATTATCAACAAAAACATGGTAGCTCTACTAGCTATTATAATCGTATTATTGATAATTCTTTTCTATTTTTATTTTCGTGAAAAACAAGAAACGAACGTATTCGAACGCTACACTTATTTAGACAATAATAGTACTACCCCACTTCATCCTGATGTAAAAAGAAGGATGGAATCATCTATGTATCTTGGGAATGCCTCGTCCGGCTACGCGCACGAAGCGAAAAAAATAATCTCTGAAACTACTGCTGAAATACTAACAGCTCTCAAACTAGAAGGATCGAAAAACACCGTCATATACACTAGTTGTGCGAGCGAAAGCAACAATTTGTTCTTCCGTAGTTTAGTTGATTTTTATCATTTGCATAAAGATGGAAATCTACCACATATTTTAATATCAAGTATAGAACATAAAACTAGTATAGATTGTATACATCAATTATTAGCTTTGGGTAGTATAGAAGCCACTTTTATCGATCCTAAACATGATGGTACTATAGATCCTATGGAAGTAGCTTATGCAATCAAAGACAATACAATCTGTATATCTGTAATGCACGTTAATAACGAAACAGGAGCTATCAATGATATATACAAAATATCACAAATTGCGAAATCTCGTGGAATACCTTTACATGTGGATATAGTTCAAAGTTTCGGCAAATTACCAATCGATGTTATTGGCGATGTTGCTTTTTCTATATCTTTCCACAAATTGCGCGGACCTTCAGGAGTGGGAGCGCTTGTAATGTCCAATAGCATCGCGAGCAAAATAAGAGAAACTCCGCAGATATGCGGTACTCAAAATAACAATCTTCGAGGTGGTACAGAAAATATATCCGGTATAGCAGGTGCAGGCGAATCTATAAAAATAGCCGAAGACAGAAAAGCGCAAAAAATGCTACACTTAAAAAATATGCTGGTGAGCTTTCTCGTCAAACATTTCGAAATACAAAAATATACAGATTACGTTGGCAAACCGGAATCATACGATCCATTTCCAGTTCCGACAGGAAAGTTCGCGGTAGTATTTTTAGGCCCAACCAACGCGGCCGGATTACCAGATAATTCCCGCGTTTCCCCTAATACACTTTGTTTATCATTCATCAACATAGCTCCTCTTTCTAATCATTTTTGTAATATAGCTTTCAAGCAGAGATTATTACAAGAAAATATTATAGTATCTATTGGATCAGCATGTAATAAATCCAGCCCTAGCCATGTTCTCATGGCGATGAAAGCTCCGTATATTATCAGAAGTGGTATGATCAGAATTTCTTTAGGTGATCAAAACGATGAAAACGACATTAAAAAAATATGCGATTGTTTGTATAAATTGCTCAAAAAATCAACCTCGCGTTAACCTATAGCAGTATCTCCAAATTTATTGTAAAATATGCTTACGCGAACATGTCCATCGTATACAACTTGTATTAAGCGATCTTTTTTATCATATTTTGCCGATATTAAAATAGACTTTGAGGCGTATCCTACAGTACGTGCGATGCGACTACAGTGATAGAATTCGCCATAAAGTTTTCCAAAATAAAACTTACAATAATTTGTATTATTACCGTCATCACTTTTTTCTATACGAGGTCCGTGAGGTACTCCACCATTATAGTTGCACATACGTATCCTATCGCCGTTTTTATATGTAGAAAAAACCCCGTGTAATTTCCCCTCTAAAAATTCATAAAAACAATTTTCATTTCTTTTTAGAGAATATCTGACACAGTGTTGCAAATTATTTTTGTAGTTTATTATAGAAGTTGACGCGGTGCCAAGCTTATATACTTTTTTCATATTTCCGTCCGCTTCCATTATTTCGATCGCCTTTCCTCTGTAATATTCACAATAATACAATAAAATTCCTTTATCGTATTTCGCGTAATATTTCACTTGGTCATTATGAAACTCGAAAAGCTCTCCATGCAGCAATCCGTGATAAAAATTAGCCTTGATCTTCTCATTGCCATTAATCTTAATATACTCGCCATGATGTTTGCCATTTTTATAGTAACATTTTTCTATTGGAAATGTTCGACTGTAGTATCCATGTTTCAATCCCCTGCCGTTAACATGATAAATTTCTCCACTGTTTTTTATTTTCGCAATAAATTTATTATGAGCATTTCGTAGTGTTGGAGCTAATGCATTATATATAAGTTTGCAACTTAATAACAGGGCGCTGAATTCTTTTTTTGTATTAGCATAAGCTATTGGTATGAATACTTCCGGAATTATTGAAACAAAGCGCTCCATGTTTCTTCGCAAAAAATCAATCAAATTTCTCCTTTTTACATAACACTTATAATACCGCCGTTCTTGGAATATATTTCTTGCCGAATCATATCATCATGTAAATATTCCTTTACAGTCAATACAACATCGCCTCTATATATAGTTTCGACCCTATTATCTAAGGATTTTGTACAATATGGTATACCTAAGATGTTAACACATCTGTCATCTGTCTTGTGAGGTTTTTTATATACTGTTTTTATTTTGGAGGTACCTATTATTTTTATGGATTTTATTAGATGATCATTTTTATATTTCCGGACCGTTTCAAGAATCCTTCCAAACCATACATACGATCTTCCCTGCCTCATTCCATTTTCATAATATTCTTTATGATTAATTCCACGTTTGGTATATGTGTTATACTCCCCATGTAATAATCCATATTTTAACACACCCTCTGAACGTAATCTACCATTTTTGCTGTGGCTCTTATATATTCCACATCTGAATCCATTTTCCCACGTCATTTCTACCGTTCGTCCAGACGCTAAAATTTTTCTCACAAATACTCCGTGTTTCCTGCCATTTTTGTAACACCCGCTCCCAATGATTTCTCTAGTTCCTCTTAGCGTAGTAATTACCTTACCTTCCTTCAGATAATTCTCGTTAAGTTCGCAAACAGATATCCTATCGGATGTTTTCTTGCGATAAATAATCTTCATCTTCTTAGGAAAAAAAACAATTTCAATTTCTTAATACAACCAATCTTCTTTATCCAGTAAAGCAGCTGCTAAAACAAATACATGACTAAAATTATTGGAAAGATCTTTGACGGCAGTGCGAATTACTTCTTCATTAACAGCGCCGGAATCTCCTGGCTCTTGATATAATTCTGTCAATCCTGAATCTAATAATTGTATGTTGTATCCTTCTTTTATCATTAATTTTAAAGAAGCGAAATCACTAGTTTTTTTCGATAATAATAAATATAAAGGCATAAAAATTTCGTTTCTAGAATCATCTACTTTAACCAGAGTATCAGACTCATGTTTAGAATCAATGCTTTCCAACGATTTAGCAGTCATTTTCGATCCTAAATAATCAGCCGGCCATATATGACCCAGATATGGACAACCCGCATCTATATAGGAATCTGTATACTCACAATTCATATTTTTTCTCCATTTCCAATAATTTTCAGAGATATTATCTGCGTAATGTGTTTCACAATTTCGTGTAGAATCTAATATATATGAATGTATTTTGGAATATTTCCAAATATTACCGAACAACCTTCCATAGTTATCTTTCAAAGCATATGGAGATAAATTTTTCCCAAGGGTAGATTTGTTCAAACCTGATACAATTATATTGACGTATCCGTCCGTTTTAGCTAACCGAGCTTGTTTAGCATATCTGCCAAATACTTTCCCAATTCTGACAGAACCTGAAACTCCATTATTTATATTTTCTTGTCTACTAATCATAACATCTTCTGTCAATTTGTGAGAAATATCTTCTAAATCGCGTTGGTAATTTATCGCGTCTACAACTTCTATACTGGATTTATAGAATTCTTCCGAATTTATTTTCATAGCAGAAATAGCTTCGGTCAATGCATCTAAACTGTTCATTTATAAAAGGATGGGATGAATTACATAATAAAAAAACATTCAAATTTCTAAATACAGATGCGATCTACATATATTCCCGACCCTGCTACGGGTTATGGTTTAGCAGAAAAAGCAGTGAAAACTGTAATAGTTTCGTATATAAGATGTTTCGTTAAAGAAAATTTATTCCAAATGTCTAAAAAACTAGGCGTCTCTATTTTCGGCATACCAGATAATTATTTAGCACACGCGCGATCTGCTGAAATATTTTACAATCTACCAGCCAAATGTATCAAAAAAGAGAGCCTTTACTATATCCCAAATACAGAAACGCCGTTAGAATTCAAAAGAATTCCAGAAGAACAAGCTATTAGGTTGACGAAAATAAGATCAGAAGTATTAGAAAATATAGACAATGCTACCACAGAATTGTTTGAGAATATGGATGAAGAGCCAATAGTTGAAAAATGGAGCGTATTCCTGAAAACAATAAATGTAGAAAATGGCGAGTCCCCAGCTCCGGAAAGTTCTTTGGATAGATTTGGAAACGAAAAAAAAGAAATAGTACGATTAATTCAAGGAGCTTACAATGGAGCGATAGGTGTATTTTGCGGCTATAAAGCCTCTAATCCAGTTTTCGAAACTTGGGATCTGAAATACGATAAAGATAATTTCTGCCTTAGATTGGAAGATTCTAGATTTCCTGGATACATTCTTCCAATACAAATCTCCTTTTCTGTAGAAAGATTATCGTGAATATCGCGCATAAAATCAATCTGCGAAATACCATTATAATCATATGCTACTGTTATTTTTCTTTTTTCATCAATTTCTTTTGAGTAAATCATCAGACCACGACTTCTATAAACGCATTCCTCAGAAAGTAATCTATCCTGAGCCACTCCATCAACATACTTACAATCATATATTAATTCGTTAGTACTATATATCTTTCTTTCAACAATTTGCCCTTTTCCATCAAAATATTTTACTACAAAGGTATCAGGTTCGTCTGCTGTACGCATTGAATAATACCTCTTCTTCGAAAAATGTATAAATTTTTTATGGGCTTCATCGCAATTGATCGCTGCATACGATGCTTTACATAACAAAAGAATATTCAAATATTCCGCTTTGGTACCAGAAAATGCTATTATTTTGAGTAATTCGGGAAATCCCTTAATGAGAGAGTCCATGTTTTCCTCGTTCTTCTCAAACACGTTTGAGAAGGGGATATATCTTCTTTATAAATGTATTTATAAAAAAAATCACTCACAGACTTTGAAATAACCATTCACTAGTAAATACTTACACTCAACGGGGTGCTTTGTATGGATTTCTAAAAGCATGCCAAAATAATATTTACCAATGTTTCCCGTTTCCTCATCCAATAACACCCGAGTATATTTTTCACACTTCATATCAGGAGTGGCTTTGTTTTGCATCACGCTATCGACATAGTTGCAACTATACAGCAATCCAGCTGAACTGTGATGTATTTCAGTCCTGAATAATTCATCTTTCCCATTCTGAAATTTACGCCTCCACACATCGTCATTTTTAAACTTGTCAATGGTAATGGACACAAACTTCTCGTATGCTTTTTCACACTTGATCGCTGTGTAGGACGCCTTGCATAATAGAAGCAGAGAACCGTATTCTTTTTTCTCACCTATATAGGCGATGTTAGAGAACAATTCAGGAAACCCAGTAATTAGCGACTCCATTATTCGTGAAAACAATGAGGATATATCCGTAAAGAAAATAATCAATTTATTCGCTAATTATCATATAAATCTTCCATTATTCACGAATATATTCGTGAAAAGTATAAAAAATTCGCGAAGAAAATAATGTTCGAAACACAATATCTCGATCTTATGAGAAATATTATTGAAAATGGTGTTAAAAAACCAAACCGCACCGGAGTTCCTACGTACTCTATTTTTGGTAATACCATGAGATTCCAATTATCGGAAGGAACTAAATTGATATTACCATTGATCACTACTAAGAGAGTTGCTCACAGATTGATAGTAGAGGAGCTTTTATGGTTTATGAGTGGATCTACTGATGCTAAAGTGTTAGATGCTAAAAATGTTAAAATCTGGAACGCTAACAGTTCTAGAGATTTTTTAGACAAAGTAGGATTAACGGAATATAGGGAGGGTGATATAGGGGCTGGGTACGGGTTTCAACTAAGACATTTTGGGGCTGAATATCGTGGATGCGATGAAGACTATACTGGTGAAGGCGTAGATCAATTAGAGAATGTTAGGCGCAGTATAATAGATGATCCTTATTCTCGTCGGCATATTATTTCTTTATGGAACCCGGTAGATTTACCCAAAATGGCGTTGCAGCCATGTCATATGTTGTGCCAATTTTCAGTTTCTCCCGGATCAGAAGGGTTAAAATTAGATTGTTCAGTGTATCAAAGATCTGCCGATGTACCACTGGGGGTACCCTTCAATATAGCTAGTTACGCTACATTAACTCATATCATGGCCAAATTAACTAATACCGTACCCTCTGAATTAATATATACTACTGGAGATACCCATATTTACGAAAATCAAATAGAACAAGCCAAAGTACAAATATCGCGACAACCTTACGATTTCCCTAATATAGAAATAGATAAACTAGATAAATTCGAGGATTACAATTGGGATAATTTTCGCCTGGTAAATTATAAGTCGCATCCCAAGCTAGATTATGAGTTTTCGGCTTAGAAAAAGCTCTAAAAAATGAATATTTTTTTGCGAGTATGTTCTCTTTGCAAACTTTTCTGTAAATATATTTACAGAAACATGGACGCTTTTATTCGCGAATACCCTGAATTGTTCAAGAAGATAGCCTTTTCCAGAGATGAAACAGTCTTCGGAAGATGTCGTGCTCTTTGTAAGAAGTCGTACTCTTTGCTGAAAGATTGTACTCGTGAAGCTCGTAAAAAGTTCCTCGTAGTAGACACCCAAGCCGGTCCTTCGTGTACGTGCATTTACAAAAGAAACTCGCGGGGACAACTTTGGAAGGCCCGCATACTTTTGAAAAAAGACAGCGTTGAACTCGTGAATATTTATGACAAATATGAAAAATTTAAGTTTGGCAAAAATTTCGAGAATAATGTTTTACGTAAAGTCAAGGAGGTCATCGGGGATAAGGATGAATACAAGTTAACAACATATGATTCTGATGGAAAAATGGACAGTTTCATATTGACAATGAAAGGGAAAAAGACGATCACGTATTACGACAAGAATGGAGAGATGGTAGGAGAGGTATACAAAGAAGACGGACGGAATGTATCAAGGAAATATTTCAAAAACGGGGAGTTAGTGGGCATAAACTACTACTGATTTTTTTTGAAAAAGAATCTTGAGTAGTGTGAATGAATATTTAACAAAAATGGGACCTTAGAGGAGATTTCTACTAGGAAAAACGACTCAGGTATATCGTGAATAAAAAAAGTGTATAATTTAAGCCAAAATTTAATAAACTAAAAGAAGTGTACAACACAATGATATTTATTATTTCGAACGAAGATGAAATTTTAGCCATTATTAATGCTGACAATCCAGAAGCATGTATATTGACTATTTTGAAATTTTTCGATTATTTCGACCGGATCATGTCGATACTTTTCGCTAAAAAAATGCCCATAAAAGCACATCAAAAGCACTTGTGTACTATGAAAAAAAGAAAAAAATTTATAACAAAGTTATGTAATCCTTGCCGTATTTTCGAATGGTTTAACATTTCGATATACAATATTGAATGAAATCGGCCTCGGAACTGATTGATATTTTTTTCATGAAAATCATTTTCGTGGTTTGCACCACTTTTTTCATGAAACTCAATTTTGAGGTTTTACCACCTTTTTTACGAAAACCACTTTTTTTCTACCGGTTGAGGGGCTTGAAAATCGGAAAAAATACTGCTAAGAATTTACAAGTGAGGTATTTTTCCGAAGAAATCGTTGAAACGTCGCGGGAAAAATGCCGAGTTCTTGGATGTTTTCGGGGTTTTTCGAAATAGCCGGCCGGGGGCCGTTTTCTTAGAAAAAAAGTCGACGAAAGGCCTCCGGACCGGGGCTTTTTTTGCAATATTTTTATATGATTCGAGGAAAATTGGTCATTTAGGTGATATATATAGATAGTGGTATATACCACGTACCACTGTACCCCGTGGTATACCACCTTTTTTATGAAACCCACTTTTGGAAAAAAATCTGAAGGCCTTTTCGCAAGATTTTTTACCGTTCTTTTTGCAATTTTAATATGTCTTATACTTATTAATTTTTATGTTAGAAAAAATATTGGATAATATATAAAGCAAAAAAATACGGAGACGTTCACTTATACTAGTGAATTTATAAAATTTTATAACATAAATGGAAGATCAACATAAATTATGTAACAAGTGTGGTGTGGAAAAACCTTTCGAAGAATTTCCATCGGATAAATCGAAAAAAGATGGCAAGCGAGGCGAGTGTAAAGAATGCTACAGAAATTATGCAAAAAATGCCCGCGTCGCCAGAAAGGTAGATACGAAAAAGCCCATTGCATCTGATGTGGAAAAATTTAGACTTGATGTCAAAAATTTTGCAGAAAATTTCGATAAAGTTGAACATCTGGATGAGGATTTTTTGAAATCTTTCCAAGAAAAAGCGAAAAAATTCTATCATGAAGCAAAGTTTCCTCCGACTAACATTTTTAAGGCTAGTGTCAGTTATTTTTCCAAAAATAATTTAGCAGTGGAAGCTACTGCTATTATACAATCTAAATTATCTCTGTTCTTGTTTCAGAAGAAAAAATTGTCCAATATTAATATTGTCGTGAAAAAGAGCGAAACATACACAAGAGATAATACCTTATTAGTAGAATTACCGGAAGAAGTCAAATTATCTGACGGCGAAATCGAAGAATTTTTCAATTCTAGTGTTGGGGTAGAAAAAATTACTTCTGTTGATTTCTCCTCAGAAAAAGATATAAGTAGGGAAATATTTTACATAGTGGATACAACAAAAAAAATTATTTCAGAGAGTCTTAAACAAGAAATAAAGTATAATGATATTACTATTATTATTATAGATAGAAATTATATAACATTGAAATGGGCAGAACAATTTGCCATTTCTAGTAGCGCAAGAGATCTTATCAAAAGCGAAACGTCGGCGCGATTGAATTAAATTCTTGTGTAATATTTCTTTTTTTATTTTAGAAAGTTCTCTATTATTTTGATAAAGATGTCTTACAATAAGGTAGAATCCGTATGCAAGGAAATATTAGAAAGTTTATTTCCTGGACATAGTTTTGATAAAGTTAGACTTTCGGATTTCAAAAATCCCGAAACCGGTAGATCATTAGAATTAGATTTATATAACGCAGATCTTAAAATAGCATTGGAATACAATGGACCGCAACATTATATGAAGTTCCCCAAATATCATAAGAAAGACGATGATTTTGAAAAACAGAAAACTAGAGATTTATTCAAGGAGGAATATTGCAGAATATACAATATAACGTTGATAGAGATACCAAATTTATCAAAACATTCTGACATTAAAGATTATATAGAAAAATTCCTGAAAGTGAATAACATTAGTATACAAGCAAACGTTCCGACAAACTCTAAAAAGATTTGTCATAAATGTGGCGAGGAAAAAACTCTATCAGAGTTTCCGTCGGACAAATCTAAAAAAGGTGGGAGAAAAAATGACTGTAGAGATTGTTTTAATGCTTATATAAGAGGATTAAGAACCACAAAGAAAACAGCTGCAAAAACTCCAGAAAAAGATCAACAAAATCCAGTCGAAGATAAAAATAATGCCACACTTAACGAAGAAATTGTGAAGGAATTGGATATTTTCCTGAAGAAAATTGATAGTTCTGAATATTTAGAAACGGATTTCCTAAAAGATTTCAGTAAAAAGATATCTTACATTCGTGGCAAACATAAATTTAAACCTACTAATGAAATTCACATAATCGAAGCTATTATAGATGGAAGAAGCGATACGAGAACTAATATAGAAATAATAAAATTAAAACTTTCTCTATTTCTCGCCATAAGGCGTAAAAGACTTGATGTTGATATTGAAGTCGTAGAGAGTTATGACTACGAAACTGATCCAATGTTGATAGTAAAACTTCCTTCTGATGTTATATTATCGTACGACGAAGTCATAGATTTCAAAAAAAGTTTAATGAAACCTAAAGAAAAAAAACTAAATAGTTTCGAGATAAAAATAGAGGATGCAAATATGCTAAATCGCGTAGGTAAAATTATGAATTTAACCGGGAAATTTTTACAAGAAAAGTTTTTACGTAATATTGAAAAAATAAATTGCGACTACTCGTATAAAGAAAACAAAGTAGTTATTAGTTGGCTAGATGAATATTCTATAGAACATAAAAAAATGACAGAATTAAAAGATATTATACAAAATTCTTTGAATATGGATATCTTTTATAAGTAATCAAAAAATATTATTGTTTCTTTTTTGAAGATAGTATACTTTATAAATACTTTTCATGGATATCCATGAAGACAATGGATAGTTTACCAATAGAGTTGTTCTACGTAATTTTGGAGGAAACTTGTATAGATTCCCTGCATATGATATTAGTATGCAAACATGTATGCAAAAGTTGGTACAAAGTACTCAAAAAATATACCAAGCCAAATTGTGATGCTATACTACATGATGCAGTTAAAAATAATCATTTAGAAGTAATAAAATGGTTGCGGCAAATAGGATGTCCGTGGAGCAAATATACTTGTAACGCAGCAGCTTTCGCCGGTAATTTGGAAATGCTACGTTTTTTAATAGAGTCTGGATGCCCGAAAGACAACGGTATCGGTACATCCGCATTGACAGGAGGCGATTTTCCGGAGATATTGGAGTATTGTTATTCCATCGGCAGTAAAAATCTAGAAGAATGGATAAGGTTTACCATCGAAGATAATCGCATAAAATGTTTCGAACTAATCATGTCTAAATATTCTAACGAAATATCAGAAAAACACAGATCAAAGTTGATAACATACCTTGCTGCTTCGCACGGTAAATTAGATATATTACAATCTGCCAAAAGGTTCGGGTGCGGATGTTCTCCTGTGGTATACGCTCGCGTCATTTCAGGTGGTTATCGGCATATTTTTGATTATTTACGCCAAGAAGGAGTCAAACCACATGACAACATGTTGGGAATATTAGCCGATTATGGATGTTTACATTGGCTGAAATAATCTATTATTTTAAATTTGAAAGTATGTTAAATTAATATTATATAATCTTTTCGTAGATGTCTTGCTCTAAAGAATTAGTAGAATTAGATGGGGAGAAGCGCTATGCTATGTTTCCAATTAAGAGATGGACTGAATGGGAATTCTACAAAAAGATGCAAGAACTGTTCTGGGTAGAAGAGGAAATAGACAAAGAATTAGAAAAAGATAAAAAAGATTGGGAAACACTTGACAGAAAAATTAAGAGATTCTTGAAACGTATATTAGCATTCTTTGCAGTTAGTGATGGTATTGTTGCCGAAAACTTGGGAAAAGAAATTATGAACAGAATAAAAGTACGCGAAATTGGCATTTGTTATAATTTCCAAATTGCGATGGAGGATATACATAATATAGTTTACTCTAAACTTATTGACACATACATTCGTAATGAAAGAAAAAAGAACAAGATGTTTAACGCAATAGAAAATTACCCTACAGTTAGTAAAAAGATTCAATGGATACGCAAATGGATAGGAGTAGAAACAGAAATTAACAAATTATCCGAAAATAATAAAGAAGCGCTACTCAAATTGGAAAAAATATATAATACTGTGAAGCAACTCGAAGCCCCTGAACATCCGGCGATAGAAAATTTATTCAAAGAACTTCATACCGAGAGGCCGACTTTAGCAAGAGAAATTTTAGTAAATACTATTATGGAGGGCTTATTCTTCTCTGGTAGTTTCTGCGCTATATACTGGATTTATAACAATTATAAGAAGTTGCCCGGCTTGTCAAAAGCAAATGAATTCATCTCACGAGACGAAGGTATGCATACTGATTTTGGTATTAGCATGTATAATTCCTGCAAAAATAGATTGTCTGAATCAGAAGTATATGAAATTATTTCCGAGGCGGTAGATATAGAAACAGAATTTATCTGTGATGCTCTGCCGGAAGGTTTATTGGGTATGAATTCCAACTTGATGACCCAATATATACAATTTGTGGCTGATCAATTATTGTTAGATATGAGATATAACAAATTGTTTAACGTGGCTAATCCCTTTTCGTTTATGAAAAAACAATCGATAGGAGTCAGAATATCTGACTTTTTCACCGATGGAAATGTTTCGGAATACGGACATCACGCGGTAGGGAAAACCGTAGACGATCAGTCAGTGGACTTTTCCGAAGATTTTTAAACCTTCGAGAAAAGTATTCTAAATTTGAATATCTATTTTTTTTTATGGATAATGGAAGCTGAATACGCCTCTCAAAATTTGGCTGAGTTACCTACATTGCATGATTCTTTGACGATATTGCATTGTGGCTGTAATAAATTAGCCGCTTTACCGGATCTACCTAGCTCTTTAAAACTATTATCTTGCACCGATAATAAATTAACTATCCTACCTAATTTACCCGATTCTTTAATAAAATTATATTGTGCGCATAATAAATTAACTACCCTACCGGATTTACCCGGTTCTTTGAAAAAAATAATTTGTCATAATAATTATCTGACTGCTCTACCAAATCTACCTATTTCTTTAACAAACTTATATTGTGGAAATAATAATTTGACCACTTTACCGGATCTACCTAGTTCTTTGACAGTCTTGTGTTGTACAGGTAATGGATTGACTACTTTACCCAATTTACCTAGTTCTTTGGAAGAATTATATTGTAGCAATAATAAATTGAATACTTTACCCGATTTACCTAGTTCTTTGACAAAATTATATTGTAGCGATAATAATTTGATTACTTTACCTGATCTACCTAATTCCTTGACAGAATTGGGTTGTAGTAGCAGTACATTAACCGCGCTACCCAATTTACCTAATTCTTTAACGGGATTATATTGCAGTGATAATAGGTTGACCACTTTGCCAAGTTTACCAAATTCTTTGACGGTATTATATTGTGCATACAATAGTTTGATATCTTTACCTGATTTACCTAGTTCTTTAGCGGTATTAAATTGTGAAAAGAATAATTTATCTACTCTACCCGATTTACCCAATTCTTTAACAAGCTTACATTGTGTAAATAATTCTTTAGTGAATAACTCGATAATTCCCAAACATTTTCCATCTTTGCTAGAGCTATCTGCAAATGTCTTCGTAGATATTTCCGTGAATTCCTTTATGGATACTTCCGCCAATGTCTTCGTAGATTCTTTCATGGATGCATCCATGAAGATAACACACATAGAAGAACTAGATGAACTATTACAGAGTAGAAGAAAATGCCAAAATTGCGAAAAAATATCAATAGTGAGGTCTTGCATCGTCATGGTTAATTATGAAGAGTTTGGCATACTACCCATACAAAAAAAGTTATGTTGGAGATGTGCTTTTGATATCTAGAATTTTTTTATAATATTGAAATCCCAAATTAATATAAAATGGAAGGTATGCACAACTCTCAAAATTTAACTGAGATATCTGATTCTTCAACAGCATCGTATTGCGAAAATAATAATTTGACTATATTACCCAATTTATCTAGGTATTTAACAAGTTTGCGTTGTGGCCATAATAGTTTAACTATTTTGCCATGCTTGCCTGATTCTTTAACAAGATTATATTGTTACAATAATAATTTGGCCACTTTACCGGATTTACCTGATTCTTTAACAAGATTAGATTGTGGTTTTAATAATTTGTCTACTTTGCCAGATTTACCTAATTCCCTGACAGAATTGCATTGCGAATGTAATAACTTGACTATTTTACCAAATCTACCTGATTCCTTAACGGACTTGCATTGTCATACTAATAATTTATCTATTTTACCCAATCTACCTAATTCTCTAGCAGAACTATGGTGTGATACTAATGATTTTACCACTCTATCCAATCTACCTAGTTCTTTAACGGAATTGCATTGTTATAGCAATCATTTGGTTACTTTACCCAGTTTACCTATTTCTTTAACAAGATTGTATTGTGGAAATAATAATTTGACCACTTTACCGGATCTACCTAGTTCTTTGACAGTCTTGTGTTGTACAGGTAATGGATTGACTACTTTACCCAATTTACCTAGTTCTTTAATAAATTTATATTGTGAAAGCGATAATTTAACCACTTTGCCGAATCTACCTAGTTCCTTAACAAGATTAAATTGCGATGATAATAAATTAACCACTTTACCTGATTTACCTAATTCTTTGACAGAATTACATTGTGATTATAATAATTTGACCGCTCTACCCGAATTATCGAGTTCCTTAAAAGAATTGCATTGCGATTATAATAGTTTGACAACTCTGCCTGAATTGCCTGATTCTTTAGCAGGATTATACCATAGAGGTAATCCCCTGGTGAATAACACAATGATTCCTAAACATTTTCCATCTTTGCTAGAGCTTTCCGTAAACGCGTTTGCGGAGAATGCCAATTCCTTCATGGATGCATCCATGAAGATAACGCACATAGAGGAACTAGACGAACTATTAGGTAGCATGAAGCATTGTCAAAATTGTGAAAAAATATCTATAGTAAGATCTTGCATAATCATAGCCAGTTATGGAAAGTTTGGTGAGTTACCCGTACGACGAGAATTATGTTGGAGATGCGCTTTTACTATTTAAAGTTTTTTATGATATTGAAATCCTGAATAAAATGGAAGCCGTGTACACCTTTCAAAATTTAACCGAATTACCCGAACTACCTAGTTCTTTAACAAGCTTGCGTTGTGATTATAATAATTTGACTGCTCTGCCTGATCTACCCAGTTCTTTGACAAAATTAGATTGCAGTGTGGATGGTTTAACTGCTTTGCCGGAATTACCTAGTTCTTTGACAGGATTGTATTGTGGTAGTAATGCATTAACTACACTACCAAATCTACCTAATTCTTTGACAACGTTATGTTGTGAAGATAATCATCTGATCGTTTTGCCAGATCTACCTGGTTCTTTAACAGAATTGCATTGTTATAGTAATAGATTAACCGCTTTACCCAATCTACCTGATTCTTTAACGGGGTCATATTGTAATGATAATAAGCTGATCACTCTACCCGATCTACCTGATTCTTTGAGACAATTAAATTGCTATGGTAATAATCTGACTACCCTACCCAATTTACCCAATTCTTTAGAAAAATTACATTGCTATGACAATAAATTGACCGCTTTACCAGATTTACCTAGTTCTTTGACGAACTTATGTTGTCATAGTAACTCTCCAACGGAAAGCCCAATAATTCCTAAACATTTTCCGTCTTTACTAGAGCTTTCCGCGAACGCGTTCGCGGAGAATGCAAATGCATTGGTGGATGTGGCGAACGCGTTCGCGGAAATATCTACAGTTTTCGTAAACTTGTTTACGAAGGAATTGGCAGTCTCCGCATTTTTCGTAGTTTTTGTGAATATATTCACAAAGGAGTTCGCGGAGACAACGCACATAGAAGAACTAGATGAACTATTACAGAGTAGAAGAAAATGCCAAAATTGCGAAAAAATATCAATAGTAAGATCTTGCGTAGTCATGGTTAGTTATGAAAAGTTTGATGTATTACTACCTATACAGCGTAAATTGTGTTGGCGATGTACTTTCAATAGTTAAAATTTTTATAATTTGAATATCTAAATTAATATAAAATAAAAGGCATGTACAACACTCAAAATTTAATTGAGACATCTGATTCTCCAACGGTGTTAAATTGTGATTATAATAGGTTGGTTATTCTACCAAGTTTACCGAATTCTTTGCTAGAATTACATTGCGATTATAATGATTTAGGTACTTTACCAAGTTTACCGGATTCTTTGATAATATTACATTGTTATCATAATGATTTGACCGCTTTACCAGATTTGCCTAGTTCTTTGACAGAATTGCGATGTGATAATAATAAATTGGCTACTCTACCGGATCTGCCTAATTCTTTAACAAACTTGTGTTGCGGACGTAATAAATTAACTACCCTACCTGATCTATCTAGTTCTTTGAAACAATTAATTTGTAATAATGATAGTTTATCTATGTTACCAAATTTGCCGAATTCTTTGATAATATTACGTTGTTATTATAACAATTTGACCGCTTTACCGAATCTACCTAGTTCTTTAACGGAATTATATTGTTACAGTAATAAATTAACTACTCTACCGTATTTACCTAGTTCTTTAACAGAATTGAGTTGTGGCGATAATAAATTAACTACCCTACCAAGTTTACCGAATTCTTTGCTAGAATTACATTGCGATTATAATGATTTAGTTACTTTACCAAGTTTACCGAATTCTTTGCTGGAATTATATTGCCACAATAATAATTTGACTAATCTACCCGGTCTCCCTAATTCTTTGACAGAATTGAATTGTGAAAATAATAAATTAATCACTTTGCCGGATTTACCTAATTCTTTGACAGAATTGTATTGTGGAGGTAATCCTTTGACAAATAAATCAATAATTCCTAAACATTTTCCATCTTTACTAGAGCTTTCCGTAAACGCGTTTGCGGAGAATGCCAATTCCTTTGTGTATGCATACACAAAAACTACGAAAAATGCGGAGACTGCGAATTCCTTTGTGTATGCATACACAAAAACTACGAAAACTGTAGATATTTCCGTGAATTCCTTTGCAGATACTTCCGTGAATTCCTTTGCAGATTCTTTCATGGATGCATCCATGAAGATAACACACATAGAGGAACTAGATGATCTACTACGTAGCAGAAGAAAATGTCAAAAGTGCGAAAAAATATCTATAATGAGATCTTGCATCGTAATGATTAATCACGCAGAATTTGGTACATTACCCATGCGACAAGAATTATGTTGGAGGTGTGCATTTAGAGAAAATTAAATTCTATTTAAATTTTTTAGAATTATATAGTATCCTTTCCCTGTATTTTACGAACAATGGAAGAAGAGGAAATCAAGACGGTCGAAGTTAACGTTAATCACCTCAACATTATGTTAGGTGCTATGAATGAACATATGTCAAACTATTATCAAGGTGTTTTCCAGACGTTAATACGTTCTATTATAGCACATTTATTGCCTCACGAATCGAAAAGCAAAAAAGATTTGTATGAAGATGTTAAAAAATATCCGTACATTCGAGATAATTTACCTATTTTAGATAACTATAGTTTCGAACAATTTTGTGTAGATTGCGATGAAGTTTCTAATTCTCTCGCAGATTGGAAGCGAGATTAACAAAGAAATCACCAACATCTCACATATTTAACACACCACTCTTCCAATCTAACATATTTACTACTTTCCACTTACCGCCGACATTTCTATATTCAAATCTTCTTGCGTCTACTAACGAATCATTTCTTGGTGAGTCAGGAGTTGGAATATACTTGTATTTGACATCACATGATGTAGGTCCTGCTTGATAAGATGATATAGGATCCATCACGAAAACTCCGTGATATTCGCCTACGTTGTCATAATAATTTTTTGCTTCGGCAATATTTTCGGGAGATCTGCAAACTAAAGGCTGTTCCGCTGTAAAATGAGAAACTTGCGGAGAACCTTTATACATAAATAGTACTAGTAGTACTAATATTAATATAATTGCGAACGCTAGAATAGTTTTCATATTAAATATATTAAGATAATAAAAAAATAACATTGAGCGAATAAATATTATTATGATCCGCAAAATCCTTTGCTACCACAATCTTCTTTTTCTTCTTTTTCTATTTGTATCTTTTTTGCATCAACTGGCGCTAATCTTCTAGTATAGTAAGAACTAGTCTTTCTACCTCTCTTCCAACCATAGGTGTGTGCTTGAGTGAGTACTCTGATGGTCGGATTCTCAACAAACCAATTAAAACTCTCAGATTGATCAATAAACACTTCTCTTGTTAAAGCCATATCTATCTGATTTCTAATGCCAATATCTGAAGCAGTTTTGTATATTTGTCGCACTAATTGTGGTATATTCACTAACTCAAATATGCTACCTCTTTTATTTTCTTCTAATTTGCTTCTGATACCAGGCGTCCATATGCCCAATTCCAGTAAATCGTTAATCAAGTAAGTATTGGCCATAGTAAATTCGCCATTCTTATTTCTTATTTTATAGAACATAGAGTTATGCGGCTCGAAGCAAGGGCTGTTGCCCATAATACCTGAAGTGGACGCAGTAGGCATAGGTGCTATCATAAGACTGTTGTGCAATCCAGATGTTATAATTCTCTTTTTCAAATTATCCCAATCTTGAGATAATTGATATTTAATCGCTACTCGACCTTCATTCTTTTGTTCTCGTTCCCATATGTCAAATTGTAGTATTCCTTCTGAAGCGAGTGATCCAGCGAATGTTTCATATGGACCAAATTCTTCCGCTAATCTATTACTTTCATCCAAAGCAACGTAATACATTGTTTCAAAAATGTAAAAGTTCAGTTTCTCGGCGTCCGCAGATTCGAAAGGTAATCTTAACATAGATAACATATCGGCGAATCCTTGCACTCCGATACCAATAGGACGATGACGCATGTTAGATCGCTTAGTTTCTGGTAAAGGATAATAGTTAGAATTAATTATCTTGTTCAAATTTCTCACCACTATTCTGATAGTGTTCTCGAAGTCTTCCCAATCAAATGTGGAAATTAGAGATTCTCCATCTTTCCTGCCCAATAAGACCTTGATAGAGGTTTCCCAATATCTTGGTCTAGTGTCAATTGGTTCTATTTTTTCTGTTTTCTTGATAAATTTGTTCAAACATATACTTGCTAAGTTGCATACAGCTATTTCATCAGGAGAAGAGTATTGTACTATTTCAGTACACAAATTTGATGATTTTATAACACCAAGATTATTCTGATTGGATTTTCTGTTGCAGGAATCTTTGAACATAATATACGGAACTCCCGTTTCGATAATCACATTGCATATTTCCTCCCATAATTCCACAGCAGATATTGCTTCTTTGTATTTACCCTCTCGGATATATCTTCGGTAAGTGTAAGTAAATTCAAATTCATCTTTCCTTGCCTCAACTTCCTCATCTGATAACCAACTAGTACATAGCGTAGAGTCGTATAAATCCGATAAACCCGGACAAATATTCAAATCCATAAGATACCAAGTTTTTTCTGTTTTATGTTCAGATTCATATATTAATCTTCTCATGAATTCATCTGGTAACCACATAGCGTAGAATAAATTCCGCGCTCTATCTCTTTCATTACCACGATTCTTTTTTAATGATAAGATAGCCATGATATCTCCGACCCAAGGTTCTACATACACTGCGTGAGATCCGGCTCTTTTACCGCCTCCTTGATCTATATATACGGATATTTCATTTACCACTTTAAGTAATGGCTTCATACCATTAGAATGACCATTGGTACCTTTGATATATGCGCCAAAAGGTCTAATATTGTGCATATTAGAACCGACACCACCTGCCCATTTAGATATTTCAGCTACATCCGCCCAAAATTTTGTAATGCCTCCGTTTTGCAGAGAATCGTATCCCATCATTACTAAATAACAAGAACTATTTTGCGGCTTTAAAGTACCTGCGTTAAACAATGTAGGAGTAGCGTGTGTAAATTTACTACTACTCATGTATGTGTAAGTTTCGATAGCATCGCGCAAGTGATTCGCCAAATCTGTCGTACCGGAATATCGCTCTAGAAGAGCGTCCCAAGTTATAGTATTCTTCTCGAACTCTACATCTATTTTTTTATTAAAAATATCAACTTGCTCTTTGTTATATCTATTTCGATGATTGAATACAAATGTTTGTAACTGCTTCCAATCTATCTTGTTTTTGTGTGCTTGTTTGCAAAATCTTTGATAAGAATCAGTATGAAGCACTTTCTTGAGATCATCAGCCATAGCATCCCATATCGCAACATTATTTGTTCTGATTTTATCGTAATTAACATGAACAGGTGCGAAATGTATTCCTATAGCGACTCTCATTATCATGTGTTGCGGTCTTTCCAATACAACTCTCGCGCGTTTGTCAGTTCCTTTAATATAAATGGAACATTTTAGTAAATAAGACGATTTCAACATCTCGAACCCCATGTATTTATAATCGTAATCTCTGACGTAACACAAGTTGCTCTCGAAGAAATCTTCATTTTCTTTTACGGCTTCGAAAACATACGGTGCTATGAGTGGAGATCTCTGTCCATTTTCGTCTACATTCTCATAAAGAGCTTTGCAAACATAGTAAAACATGCGTTTTTCTATATATTTAACACCTTCATTTTGTATTCCTTTGACTTCTTTTTCATCGAAAGACGATAACCCATTTTCTAAACAATATTTAAAATGTTCATATAGGTAAATTAAGTTATTTTTATGATAACTATTGATAACAGTCCTAGATGCTAATGTGTCATATTCAGGGTTTTCATATGAGAGAGGATAAGCTATGTTAGCCGCTAATTCGTCTAATTCACTAGTTGTTACTCCAGAATATATCCCGTTTATTACATTTTTTGTGATCATAGTATAGTCCACGTGTTTTAATGGTTTGAATAATTCACAAAGATTTTTTAATCTTGTTAAAATTTTATCAAAACTTACTTCTTCACTGTGGCCATCTCTCTTAATCACTTGCATTGTTCGTAAAATTAAAAATGCGTATATTTAGTATAATTAATTGCAATTTCAACTTTCTAATTGTTTTTGTATATATTATAGAGATGTCTTGCTCAAGTGGATTAAAATTGAGCGGGCTTTGTAATCAGGGGTCAGGCGGTAGCGGAGGTGGTACCGGCCCAACAGGTCCTACTGGACCAAAAGGGAACTCCATCACTGGTCCAACAGGGCCTCAAGGTGTAGGGTCTACTGGTGCAACAGGCCCGACTGGACCTCAAGGTGATTCAATTACAGGTCCAACTGGACCCGGTGGCCCTCAAGGAGGGCAAGGTATTCCAGGTGTAACTGGTCCTACAGGACCTCAAGGAAATTCAATTATTGGCCCCACCGGGCCTCAAGGAATACAAGGTATACAGGGTATTGATGGTCCAACTGGTCCGACAGGCCCTCAAGGAAATTCTATTATAGGCCCTACAGGTCCTCAAGGAATACAAGGTATCCAGGGAGTGGCTGGTCCAACCGGTCCTCAAGGTATACAGGGTATTCAAGGTATCGCCGGCCCTACTGGACCTCAAGGCCCTGCAGGTACTAATGGTATTGATGGTGCGACTGGTCCAACTGGTCCGCAAGGTATACAGGGTATTCAAGGTATTCAGGGTATTCAGGGTGTAACTGGCCCAACTGGTTTGCAAGGTATCCAAGGTATCCAGGGTATCGCCGGCCCTACGGGACCTCAAGGCCCTGCTGGCACTAATGGCATTGATGGTCCAACAGGCCCAACTGGCCCACAAGGTATACAAGGTATTCAAGGTATTCAAGGTATACAAGGCATTGATGGTCCAACAGGCCCAACTGGTCCACAAGGTATACAAGGTATTCAAGGTATTCAAGGTATACAAGGCATTGATGGTCCAACAGGCCCAACTGGCCCACAAGGTATACAAGGTATTCAAGGTATTCAAGGTATACAAGGCATTGATGGTCCAACAGGCCCAACTGGCCCACAAGGTATACAGGGTATACAAGGTATTCAAGGTATACAAGGTATTGATGGTCCAACAGGCCCGACTGGTCCACAAGGTATACAGGGTATTCAAGGTATTCAAGGTATACAAGGCATTGATGGTCCAACAGGCCCAACTGGCCCACAAGGTATACAAGGTATTCAAGGTATACAAGGTATTCAAGGTATACAAGGCATTGATGGTCCAACAGGCCCGACTGGTCCACAAGGTATACAGGGTATTCAAGGTATTCAAGGTATTCAAGGCATTGATGGTGCGACTGGTCCAACTGGTCCTCAAGGTATACAGGGTATACAAGGTATTCAAGGTATACAAGGTATTCAAGGCATTGATGGTCCAACAGGTCCAACTGGTCCGCAAGGTATACAGGGCATTCAAGGTATTCAAGGTATACAAGGCATTGATGGTCCAACAGGCCCAACTGGCCCACAAGGTATACAGGGTATACAAGGTATTCAAGGCATTGATGGTCCAACAGGTCCAACTGGCCCGCAAGGTATACAAGGTATTCAAGGAGTTGATGGCCCAACTGGCCCTACCGGTCCAGCACCGGGCGTTATCGCAGGGGACGGTATTCTTGTTACAGGATCTAACCCTGCCACCATCAGTCAAAATCCTTATGGAGTTGAATTTTTATCAGCCGCATCTGCTATGGATATAAACAAAAAATATACTTATATCAGCGCGTTTAGTAATTATACATTGCCATTTAATACATTCACTTTGGCCAATGCAACTATAACAGGTACAGAAAAGAGAATTTCTTTGTCAAATGCTTTTGTGGCAACTGCGAACATACAATTATCTTTAGGTCAGTTTAATTTATATCCTGGAAAATCGCGCGCAGAATTGCAATATGCTTCCAATATATGGAACATGCTTAATGTATCCAATAACTCAGATCCTCCTATGTTTGGTAGTAGATTAACTGGATCTGTAACAGGAACAAGTCCACCGGCCGGAGCTAAATTAGGAGTAGCATCATTTGCTAGCGATCTGTCCGCTTGTGTGTTATCAGGTGGATCTGCTAACGCTAATACAGGTATAGCATATGTGTTTTCATATTCTAGATCTAGTAACACATTTTCACAGATTGGAGGATCTATCTTAGGAACTGGAGCCGGGGCAGGAACACGTTTTGGTAGCTCTAATAGTATCAGTGGAGATGGTTCAACTATCGCTATAGGTGGTAATTTTGACAATGGTCAGATAGGTGCTGTATGGGTATTCACTTTGAGTGGTGGAGTAGTTACTCAACAAGGATTAAAACTAACACCATCTGGATTTACAGGAACACCTAGATTTGGGGATTCAGTATCACTCAATGGTGATGGAAATTATTTAGTTGTAGGAGGTAGCGTTAACAACGGAAGCAAAGGTGCGGTGTGGGTATTTATTAGATCAGGTGGTGTATGGTCTCAACAAGCCGGTCCGCTGGTGCTATCCGGAACATCTGCTGTGGCAAATTGGGGAAATTCTGTTTCTGTAGATGCCGCGGGAACCACGTTCGTTGGAGGTGCAAGATCTGAAAATTTACTCAATGGCTGTATTGGTATATTCACTAGATCAGGAACGACATGGACACAACAAGGTACTAAGTTAACCCCATCAGATATAACTGGAGCAGCGCAGGTAGGTGTTTCAGTTTCTATATCTGGTGATGGAAATACTATTGCTGTAGGAGGAATAGATGATAATTCTAGTGCAGGAGCGACTTGGGTATACACAAGAGGTATTACCGGTACTTGGAGTCAAGTGGGATTAAAATTAGTAGGATCGGGCGCGACTGGTACAACATCTCAACAAGGTACAAGTGTAAGTATATCTAAGAAAGGAAATGCCTTAGTAACAGGAGGAATTGGTGATAATTCCAACGCAGGAGCAGTATGGGTATTTGTACAAAATCAAATAGGTGCTTGGGTACAAGCTACCGCTAAAATAGGAGGACCGGTAGGCGGATTAAATAATTTTGGATTCTCAAGCAGTATCACAGATTATGGATTAACGTTAGTAGGGGCTAATGAACTTAATACTGGTGTGGGTGGATTTTATCTTTGTTATTAGATGAATAATGAATTAGAGTAATGATGCTTATTTTTTTAACTTTTCTTTATACTTTTCTTTATAGATTCTTTATACTTTTCTTTATACTTTTCTTTATACAAAGTATAAAGAAAGAAACAGAAATAAACAGAAAAAAATGGATACTCCTGTGATTGGATTGATTATGATTGTCAGGAATGAATCGAAAATTATAGAGAGATGTTTAGATTCTGTTTTTCCAAAAGAAGGCGGTAAGTTTATTGATTTTGTGTCTATTAACATCAACAATACTACGGACAATACGGAAGAGAAAATAGTAGAGTTTATGAAAGATAGAAATCTTCCGGGATATATATACAAAGATACATGGAAGAATTTTGGCTACAATCGTACTTTATCATTCATACAAGGATTGGAAACAGCGAAAAAATTAGGCCACTCTCGAGACTTGGTATGGTTTTTAATATTAGATGCTGATCAAGTATTGAAATCTTGCCCATTAATTGATAAAAGCGCCGCTCTCGATAAAGATGTGCCTGCATATTTACTAGAAATGAAGACAGGAAATTTATCATATAATAACATTAGATTATTGAACGCCAAGAATGATTGGATTTGCGAAAAAAGAGTACACGAAGTTTGGCGTTCTGTTGATCCCACTTTACTTGGAAAGGAAGCCAAATTTCCATATGCTTACATCGATGACATTGATGATGGAGGGAATAAATCTAGTAAATATCAACGAGAATTAGAATTATTATTAGAAGAAATTGACGAGAATCCTAATGATCCTAGGAACTATTTTTATTTAGGTCAAACTTATAGATTTTGTTCTACTTTGCCTATGCAAAGACTTCCGAAAGCTATTATTGCTTATAAAAAATGCATCTCCAGAGCGTGGTGGGATGAAGAAAAATGGTACAGTATGTACGCGATAGGAATATGTTATCAACAATTGAATAGATGGAGCAGGGCTTTGAAATGGTACATGAAGGCCTATCAAAACAGACCAATAAGAGCTGAACCACTACATAAAATAGCAAATTATTACAGGACTAAAAACGAATACCATAATGGTATGATTTATGCCATTATAGGCATGGGTATTAGAAAACCGAATGATGTTCTATTTGTGGAAACTGATGTTTATGAATTTCGATTTCAGCTTGAAATAAGCATAATGGCATACTATGTGGGCCGACCTAAATTAGGACTAGAAATGTGTGAGAAAATAGCACATAAAGATCTGTTTGTAATTGATTGGGATATCAGAGTAAATGCTAGAACAAATTTACAATTTTATGTGGCTTCTCTTCTAGATATGATGCAAGAAAAAGAATATGACATGATAAATGTAGTAGATGTAATTGGTGAGAAAATTCTAAACAAGATGGATATCAAAATAAACAAAAATAAGAATTATGTACCAATGAATCCTAGTATAGTTTGGTGCGAAAAAGAAGAATGTTATATAATGAACTTACGTTTCGTGAATTATGATATTGTGGATGGAAGATATGTCATTCATCACAAAGATAAAATAGTCAGAACTAAGAATTTTCTTATTTTCTTTGCGAATAAATGGGAATTTGTAAAAGCTATCGAATTAGTATTACCTGCGCACTTACATCCTAATAAGCGTCATAATAGTTCTCGTGGTCTAGAAGATTGTAGATTGTTTATAGTAGATGATACTTTGTGGTTCAATTGCGTAAGTTGGGAATATCATGAAATAGACGGCCCGCAAATGTGTTTATGTAGCATTAGTTTGGAAAAAATATTCCCGAAAATAGAGAAGATAAACAAGAAAATTTTTGTAAAACAAATAGATACCATCCACCCAATAATGTCTCCAAAGAGCAATCAATGTGAGAAAAATTGGCTCCCTTTTATAGATGATACAGTCAATTTTATATATGATTCTGGTCCCAATACAACTATCTTGAGCTTACCTGAACTCGATGAACCATTAACTTTAGTTAACCCTCTCATAAAAAGTTGCGAACTCCCTAAATGCAATCTCATTGATTTTCGCGGTTCCGCTAGTCCTGTTTGGGTACCAATTAAGGGATGTTGGTTGTATGTAGTGCATGAAGTATTACCTGTTAATGGACCTCGTAAATATGTTCATAGATTTGTTACGATGAACAAAAATTACGAAATCACAGGATTTACTAAGCCATTTTATTTTACCAAATTGGAAATAGAATATGTTTGCGGCATGGTGATAAGAGATAAAACAATTGTTTTAACATTAGGAAGAATGGATAGGGAAGCTTATATATTGTCTTTATCGTTACATAAAATATTATCTCTTGTAGATTATACTATTTAATATATTCTTTACCAATATATTCTTTATCAATATATTGATAAAGGAAAAATGAACGATATTTTTACTATTGATCAGTTGCACCCGATTTGGGAAAAATCTATGAAACACGTGGTCAAAGATAGATTAAGATATTCTTATTTGTATGAATTGATAGAGGATTACATCTCCCAACACATTTCCGAAAAAAGATTAATATTAGGAGGCACGACGGGTATCGATATGTTATTGGGTAAGGACCGAAGCATAGAAGATTATTCATACGAGTTATACACCGAAGACTCTTTTTATCATGCAAACGAATTAGTAAATAACATTGCGAAATCCATATCAGAAAACGACACAGATTCTATACCTCCAAAAATAACCATGCTTAGAACAGCGATACCATATCATAAATATAATTTAGTTGCGGACAATAGAATACTAGTCGTTATTTATGATTTAGGAAAAAATAAAGGAGCATCGACAATAGATATCATCGATCCCGTTGAAGCCGAAACTTTCGATAAAAAACGCAAGTTATTGGTATTACCACCTGAGATGCATTTGATAGATACATATCGCACTCTTTACTCTCCCAATAAAGCTGGTGATTGGGAATCAGCACTACATGATGAAAACAAATTATTCAAATTGATGCAGAGTCAAGAGCGGACAAATTTGAATATCAAGGGAGGCGAAGTTAACTTGAGTTCTAAAGATATTCGCCAAAAAGTACAGATGACTATTATTAAGAAATTTGTGGTCAATAATCCCAATTGCGTTTTAATAGGGGAACATGCGTTTTACACAGAAGATTTACAGTCTGAGGGCACCGGAATAAAATCTTTCGTAGTACAAGTTATATCAAGTAATAGTCCGGAAGACGATTTCAAAGAAATTGGCAAAATATTGACCGCCGAGCTTGGAGTAATACCAATTTCTAAGCATAGTCGAATCATACATATCATGCAAGATTTTAGATTATTTCGTACAGCCATAAAATTAGGCGATGAGAAGAGTGGAGAATCTAAGGAGGCGATATACATATACAATTCTGCTAAATATGATCTGATACCATTCAATAGATTTTTGTACAAGGAAAAATCTAAAGTAGATTTTATACAAATAGGTAATCCTTTTGTGTTGATGCGTTTCTTATTGATAGATTTTTGGATTATAAGATGGATATTCGCATCGGGTGGAATTAACGAAAATTACAGTCAACTTCGTTTGAATGCTATTAAAGAAAAAATATTGCTATTGCGATCGAAACTATCGGAAAGTAAAGATATAACTACTATTAGTGATAACTGTATTCTGGGAGATTCAAGTATGCGTATATTTCAGGAAAACACTGAAGATTATTTGGGATATTACGAAAACGAAGAAATTTCTCAAAAAGAAAAAGCCAAAGATGTAACGAAGAAATATTATGACTATTATCCCCAAGAATACTTCAATAGAAATAGTGAATATAGATCGATTAGTAACTAATTATCAAAAAAATAAATAGCATAATATAACTAATGCGTTTTTTTAATCACTTTGAGTGTCGTTCTCTTGCTTAGCAGGAGTTTTATTTGCTTTCTCAAAATCAGCCTTACGGCTGATATGTTCCTGCCTAATTTTCTCGGCTAACTTTGTACTCTTTACGAAGTTATTCCAAAGGAATAAAATTTCCGCATTCTTTCTAGCATCACCTTCCTTAGCTTTCGCCTCTTCATCATTTTCCATATGATCGCGTAACTTATCCATGTTTTCTTTTGTGAAGAATAAAGCAATAATTTCATCGGGAGTACTTTTATAAGATTCCTTAAACCATTGTAATGAGTTAGTAGGGAACTTCTTCTTAGAACCTGGAGCATCTCCTCCAGATTTATTCTCTTTCTTATTTCCTCCGGATCTAGGAGCACTAACTTCACGTTCCATCTTTTTTAAGAGTTCTACCTTCCATAAAGCATCTTCGTCTGCAAACTTTCTAAAATCCTCGGATAGTTTTTCGAGCTTAGCTGCAATTGCGGACGAATTAGCTCCGGGTCGTGGTTGGCCTTCCATTGTTAATATAAATAGTTACACTAACTTTCAAATGCTAAATTGATAATGAAAATTATAGATTTCAATTTTCTAATTTCAAATTTCTTTGTATATAAACAGAACTCACAAAATTGATTCTGATTCGGGAAAAAAAATAGAAGATGCTTATTGGAATTTGTGGCAGAGAAGGAGCGGGTAAAACAACTATTGCTAATTATTTATCTTACGGAGATCCCGATTATTCTTCGCATATAGAATACGAATATATAACAAGTGTGGAAGAGTACGTGGTAAATTATATATATGGATATTTCGATGGGATTGCTAAACGGCAATTACTAAGTCTTCTCAAGTATTTTATAGACGAAGAATTTGAATATCCTGAATCAGCTCTCGTACCAACTACGTCGACTTCAGGAGGTAAATGGATGCAATATTCTTTCGCTGAACCACTTAAAATAGTGGCTTCTATAATATTTGATATAAACTATGAAATATTACTCGGCTATACTGAAGAATCTAGGAAACTCAGGGAGACGATTTCCACGAAGAATTATTCAGTCTGCGGTAAGATGAATGGTAGGAAATGTTTAGAATATCTTGGAACAGATGTCTTGAGAAATCATTTAGATCCTTTGATTTGGGTTAATATATTCAGAAGAAACATATTGAGTTATCTAAAAAATGGAACCAATATAGTCATATCTGACATTAGATTCCAAAACGAATCAGATGTTGTATTGGCATTAGGAGGTAGTATCTGGGTAGTTTGTAAGAATCAAAATGACTTGATATTAACAGAAGAAGATCGCAAGACACACCCTGCGAAATGGCAATTCTTAACATTTATTCCAGACATACCTGAAAGAAAAACAATAGAAAATAATGGTACAAAAAAAGATTTAATAGTTAAAGTGGAATTGATTCTGTCTAGTTAAGCTGCATGGCTTTGGTATAAAAGATCCCCCAATAAATAATCGTCCACTGTCATACCTAATTGATTTTTTGTCTTATCTGATAACTTGTCATACATAGATTGGTGAAATGATCTATCATATGTTGGATTATATCCAGGGTTCAAATTTTCCGTCTTAACTGCAACTGGTTTTGTAATCACTAAAACTTTTGAACTTTCCGCACTGCTATAGCTCATATATATTAATACGAGCAATACTAATATCACGATTGCAAAGATCGTCCTCATTTTTTCCAAGTATTATATAATAGATAAAATATGTTTTTGAACGCATTAATAAATTTAATTTAATTTTATTATTTTATTTTGAGTATACTATAATAGTAACAACAAGATGTCTTCTGTTTCAGGTGGTAGAGTAGGTCATAAACACGCTTCGGCGAGTTTGTCTCAAAAAACAGTTCCCGAACTTCGTAAAATGGCTAGTAAGGCTCATGTAAAACAAACAAGGTCTGATGGCACACATAAAAATAAAGCTCAATTAGTTGCATCGCTGAATCGTGCTAAACATGGTCATCATGGAGGCGCCTCTGGAGGTGCTTCTGGCGGAGCCGCTAAACGCAAGGTCAAGCATAAGCATTAAAAAAAATAAGTTAAGCATGTCATAATTATAATTCTTATTTTTTTTCTATATTATGAATCTCGTAGCAATCGGCGCACATGGGTTGATAAATTTGCGAACCTCCTATCAAAATCGTGCTTTTTCGTTC
>Ga0209972_10000406_pt1 | contig 41759 bp, 94 predicted proteins | sample NOAtaG_7_FD_187302 | JGI IMG/M metagenome (GOLD analysis project Ga0209972, IMG submission 187302) | Freshwater lake microbial communities from Lake Erie, under a cyanobacterial bloom - NOAA_Erie_Diel1S_2200h metaG (SPAdes) (version 2) | ecosystem: Environmental > Aquatic > Freshwater > Lake ...
CTGCAATACATATGCTTCAACCTTGCTAAGAGCATATCACCAGTTCAGTCCGTGAGCAAGAAAGTAAGGCGTTTACTCTTACTTGTTCATATTGGTTTTCACCAGCGCATCTACCACTTCCGCCACTTGACAAGTTTTTTACTTTTCAAAATTCAAATTAAGTTGTGTATATATGAGACCGAAAATTTTAGAATTATGTTTTTTATACCATTCTGTACTTTCTTTTATCTCATTCTTTGATTTTCTTCCTAAATCCCTGAGTGTCATGCCAGTTGTACACCAATATTCAAATTGACCACCTTTTTTAAAATGGTGTGTTTCAGACTTTTCGGGAACTGTAACTCCTGCATTTGTTGAACCGCCAAAATGATGAGTTTTAACTTCGTCCCCAACTTGAAACTTTGTGCCATAAAAAGGTCTTGAAATATAACCTCCTGCTATAACAAACATTCCAAGTTCATCTTCTTTTATTGTGGTTTTTTGTGCCATAATTATTTAAATGAATATCTTAAGAACTCTTCAAGTTCATCAATTTTATCTTGTCTGCTTTTTATTCTTTCCAAGGCTTCAGCAATAATTTCTGTATAGCCAATGTTGTTTTTGATTAATTCAAAATCTCTTGTAATGAACTCAAGATGTTTTGAAATGCGAAATCTAACACTACTAACAACATCAGACAAAAGCAATTTATTGTTTTCGTCAGCACTTATTAGTTTATTATTTTCTGAATCTCTTAATGTAGTTCTTGCCATAATTTAAAGAGTTGTACTCGGAGCGGGAATCGAACCCGCACGGGCATCACTGCCCAAGGGATTTTAAGTCCCTCGTGTCTACCTATTCCACCACCCGAGCGGTTGTTACAAATATACTAATAATTCTTTAAACTCATCAAAAAAAAACAAAAAAATATTTTATTGCTTCTCACCCGCCGTCGAGGCTTCTGGCTGCGTCAATTTCTTTCGTATTAGATATACAATAAAGAAAACGGATATTCCAGAAAATTATTACAAATAATTAGGAAAATAATAAAGTTTTATTGTATACCTTAACAAATAAGACCTATGTCTCCGTCTGGCAGTTCCTGCTGGTTCTCTGGTTTGAGAAATGTGATAAAAAGAAAAACCCCCATCAAATTAATGATGAGGGTAATTCCTTGTTTGTGTAACCAAATCAATCTTCGTCTAACCCAAGACATTCTCCGTAACCATCGTACTCCATCGTTGGGTATCTATCTTTTCTGTAAGGATAATTGTTCTCGTAACAATCATCGCAATAGTGTCCTGTGGTGATACCATAAAAGTCCTTTCTTTCAGTGGTATCAGTTTTGTCTTCACCACAACCTCTGCAAAAGTGGTGTTTGTGAACTATAACATCAACATTGTGCCACCACCCCTTTTCTTCAAGAAGGTTATCAAATTCAGCAGGACAAGTAGCCTTTACAGTTTCGTTTGTCTTCAAGTGGTATGCAGTGTAAATCATAATGCTTATTATTAGTTGGTTCGATTAATATAGCAAAAAGATTTTAATTAAATCAAAATTTTGTTTCTAAATATAAACTTAAAATATCAGTTGCATTTCTTGATAGAGTGTAACCTCTATTGTTCCAACGGAAATGACCTTTCAAGACTCTTTCATTTTGTGGTAAATGATAGTAGTCGTCTGTTTTTAAAACCCTCGCTTTATCTTCTATTGATTTTAATTGTTTGCCTTTTCCAAACCAACCTCTTTTATAGTATTTTTTACTATAAGTTTCTCCATTTAAAACATCTTTTATTGAAAAAGGCTTTCCTCTCTCTTGAACATTATTATGTGCTTGCCAATATTTTATTTTTCTTGACGCAATACTTCTAAGCATAGGTTCAACAGAATTTGGACAGCCTATACGAAAGGTCATGTGTATAATTTTTCCTTTTAGAGCCCTGATTGCTTCTGCATCTTCAAGCGTTATTGGTTTATCTATATGATTTTCTTTAACGTGAGTAAGAAAAAAGAGAACCATCTCTTCAAGTTTTTCTTTAACTAAATTTTCATAGTTAATTCTTGTATCTAATAAATCTTTAAAGTTCATAGTCAATAGTTTTATTCTTAATATAGAAAAATTAATTTGATTTAATCAAGATATATAAATATTTTTTTATTACTGTAGACGTACAGCTACAGGGGGTGTGTTTCGCCGTTTAGATATACAATAAAAGATTATTATTTTCTGAAAATTTTCTTCTTTTTTTCTGGAAAATAGTTTTAATTTATTGTATACCTTTATTGGTATGGTTTAGGGTTGAGACGTGACTCGAGATGCGGCTGAGATGGGAAACAAAAAAAGGTCGCCCAATCGAGCGACCTTTCCACTTTGAAAGATTGAGGGTCATCGTCTGATGACGTAGACCCTGCCCCCTGCTTTGAGTTGCTTCAACCCATAGAGGTTTATCATTCGATAACCCCTAGCATTCATGTCGTAGGTGTTAACCAAGCCGTAGTTGATAGGCTCGTAGTTTAGAGTACCACCATTCGTGTGGTTGTGTACTCCGTTTCGACAAACCATTACTCTGTCGAGTCCTGTTGACTTCTTAGTGAAAACAACAGAGTAGATTCGCCCGCCTTGAGCGTTGATGATTTCTACTGCTTGAGCCAAAGAGATGATAGATACTGACATAGTTACAAGTTTTAATTGGTTACGATTAATATAGTAATAATATTTGGAACAAATCAAAAAATACAAAAAAATATTTATTTTTTTTTTACAGGTTCGTTCTTCGCCGTTTAGATATACAATAAAAGAATAGTATTTTCCTAAAATTTATTAAATATTTTTCGGAAAATAGAAATTAATTATTGTATACCTTTTAAGTTTTGGTTGCCTGTGAAAAAAAATAAAAGATAAGATGCTTACATCTTATCTTTTATAAAAAATCGGGATTAATCAAAAAAAACTGAATTATTTTTATTTTTTTTATTTTTGATTTAATTGATTTTAAATTACTATATTATGAAAATGACCGACTAATGAAAGCTAATTTATCATACAATATATTAAATGAGTTCTGTAACGTAAGGAACGAAGAAAATTCTCTAAAGGGATTTAAAAACCCACATACTAATAGAGTAAATTTCATTTTAGATACTATCTTTGATTTGGACTTGCTAACAAGTTTCAAATTGAATGTAGATATTTTTGAAAACACAAATGGTCTTAAGTTTGCAAACATTGAGTTGGGCAGAAATGTAGGAACAAATGGTTCTGTTATGTTTATTGCACACCATGACGTTAATAATGTAAACTCTGATAATTGTCAAGACAATACTGCAAGTATTTCTAATCTACTTTCACTTGCTTATCATTTTTGCATTAATGAGCCTAACAAAAATCTTTACATTGTTTTTACAGATTGTGAAGAATTTGGAGGTAAGGGTGCAAAAAGATTGGCAGAAAGAATTGAAAGCGGTTACTTTGGAGAAGTTGAATACGTTGTTAACTTGGAACTAACTGCTAACGGGAATAATCTTTGGAGTGATAAAGATAACTTTAAAAATGAAAGTAAATTGGCTGACAAAATTCTTTCATTGACTGATGTTTTTGAAGTAAGAACACCTTTTAACGATAGCGTTGTATTGAGAGGGAGAGGTATTGATAGTGTATGTATTGGCACTTTGACTGATAGCGAAATGGAACAAGTTATGTTGAAAGGGTATTGTAAAACTTGGGCTTTGTGCCACAAAAAAGAAGATACGTTTGAAAGTGCAAACGCAAAAGATATGGATAGCTTTGTTGAATTTCTAATTAAACTTGTATAACTATGTTTGATAACTTTGATAACTTGGAAAAAGAATTGCTTAAACAAGCAAAAACAGATGAAGCAAAGAATTTGCTAAAAGATGTTATCTCTAAATGTAAGAGAGAAAAGAAAACTACAAAAGAAACTTTTAGCGAAGTAAACCAAATTATTGTTAACCCAAATGGTTTGGGAGTTTGCTAAAGTGAAAATTGGTTGGTTGGTTATATTAAAGGTGGACTTTTAAAGTTCACCTTTTTTTGTTTCATATATTCTGAAGATGTCTGAAGGCGACGTGACGCGGGACTCTTGGTTCGTTTCTTTTATATTTAGGTATACAATAAAATCTTATTATTTTCTGAATAATTTCTTCTTTTTTTTCTGGAAAATAATTTTAAATTATTGTATACCTTTATCGACCAATGACCCGCCTGTTTATCTCGCCTTCACAGGTGAAAAAAGTTTTTCGTTTTTTTGATTTGTTTTAAAAAAAGTTGCTATATTAATTAGAAACAAAAAAACTAAAGAACTATGAAAAAGACTTATTGGATTATGGCTATTGCCGTTTTATTTGTTGCACTAACGGGATGTGCTGATGTAAGCCATATTTCCGAATGTCTACCTGAAGTAGAACACACCTATGGGTTTTGGGGCGGACTATGGCATGGAATGATTGCACCATTTTCATTCATTGGGAGTTTGATTTGGGATGATGTTGCAGTTTACGCAATAAACAACAACGGAGGATGGTATGACTTCGGATTCCTTCTTGGAGTAGGAGGGTTGGGATTTGGTTCAAGTAAAACAACTAAAAAATAAAAAAAGAAAAAAAAAAGAAAAATTTTTGATTTGTTTTAAAAAAAGTTGCTATATTAATCAGAAACAAAAACGAAAGAACATGAAAGCGAGGATAAGAGGAGACACCTAAATTGGATTTTATATATTAACTGATTGTTTAACTTAATAATAAAAAAATAAATGAAAAGAATATTGTCAGCATTGTATGTGATTATTCTTCTTCTAACATTCACTTCAACAAATTATGTTATTGCGTCTGAGACCTCTGTGGTCGTGTTGTCAGACAGCTCGGTTGCAAGTGAAATGGTTGTAGTAAGAACGGCTGAAATCAACCCATATAAGGGAGAGAAAGTACGCGGAGTACCTAATGAAGCAACAAGTGGTTATATTAATGTTAGCGACTACGACAAATTTGATGACTTGCCTTTGGTCATACCACTAAATAAGGGAGAGGAAACAAGTTTTGGCAACACACTTAAATTCAACGACTTGCCCTTGCTTGTCCCCCTCAACGAGGGAGAGTCTACTAACGAAAATAAAGCATTCAACGACTTGCCTTTGGTCGTACCACTCGAAAAGTAAAAAGATATAATAAGATATGTTAAAGCCCTTCTCGGATTGAGAGGGGCTTTTTTGTTTGCATAAGTTCCAAAGAGAAATAAGCCCAACCTTCCAGAACAAACATAGTTGTAAAGATATACAATAATAATCGGTTATTTTCCGATTAATTGTGTAATATTTTTCAGAAAATACGTTTAATTTATTGTATACCTAAATGAGAAATGTACAGCACTGCGACGCCAGAATCCAGACTCATATGATTCAAAAATAAATCTTCTATATTTTTGATTTTTTTAATTAAAAATAACTATATTACATATGAAGATTATAATAGGAATAGTATTGTTATGTATAATTCTTGTAATGGCTTACGCTTGTTATAAGATGTACAAAATACATAAAGAAATTGATGACATTTTAAATGAAAAACTATGAAAAGAAGAGAAATTTATTATGAAGTACCAAGAGAACAAAAGTTTGTTATATCTTTTTTTTCTACAATGTTAAATTTTGCATGGTATCTTCCAATAGGCTTTGTTTTAATTAACTCTGATAAAAGGATTGAATTTATGCTATTGACATTTGTTTATACTATTTTTTCAGTTTTTCTTTATAATAAAATTTTAAAGGGACAAGAACAAAAAACATTAAAAGAAATCGATAAAGCTACAAGAAAACACGTTGAGGAATTTTTCGACTATATAGAATCGGACAGACAATTTGCAAATGATGTATTAAGAAAAGATGTTACTCTTTATAGTCTTGAAAGAGAAAAAATGGGAACTGGAACTGTGTATTCTCAACTTTCACAAAAGAAACAAAGTTTTTTTAAAGAAATTGAATAAGTCTAATTAAGCTAAGTTTATGAACAGCCACACTTAATGAGTGAAGTATTTTCGGTTGGAAAAGAAAAGACATTAGTGTAAAGCAGTGAGATGCTGCATTAGATTGGTTACGACCCCCATCATTAATTTGGTGGGGGTTTTTTTATATGCTTTTTTTTTCTACAGGAGGAAGGGACGGTCCTACAGGATGGCTGCGGCATAACATTTCATTAAAAGGTATACAATAATTCTATATTATTTTCTGATTTTTTTCTAATTATTTTTCGGAAAATAACTTTATTTTATTGTATACCTAAAACGAGAACGATGAGCCCCACAGATGTCTGGAGGCTGCGGGGTTAAAAAAGTTTTTGAACTCTTGACTTGTTTGAAAAATTATTGTTATATTAAATACCAAACAAAAAGACTATGAAAATTCTAAAGCTTATAGCTAAATTCTTTATTGATTTATTTGAAGAGCCAAAGTGTAAAACTTGTGGTGAATATGAATCAAATGTTGGTGGTGGTGGTATTTCACCCGAACCCCTTTACGTTTGCTTGAATAGGAAATGCAAAGACAATTCATGTATTTAAGTAATATTTTTGATTTGTCTCAATTATTTTTACTATATTAAACGCAATAAAACATTAAACTATGTCAAAAGTAGACTTTAACAAACATATATGGGAAGGATGGACAGTTGGCATGTTCATTGAAGAACTTGAATTAACGTTCAATATGATTATGGGTGGTCAATCTTGTCAAAAACCATTTAAGACAAAAGAAGAAGTTAAAAAGTGGTGTATGGACAATCAACCATATTACAAGAAACATATACCTGATGTAGTAAATTATTTTTTTGCAAAAATTTGATTTATTTGAAAAATAATTACTATATTTGAAAGAACCAATAAAAAGAAAGACTATGTTTTTTATCGCATTTATAGTAGTTGGAGTTTACTTATTAAGAGATTTGCTATGACTCATTTGATTTGCTTTGCCTTAATACAAGTAATTGTAGCACTTGAATTAATTTTGAATCCAACATTAACTTGGAATTTTAAACGTTCATTTTTTACAGGTCTTGCTTTGTACTTGATGTTAGTAGCATTATCAAATATTTTTAAATTTTAAAAAGAAAGACTATGTTTTTTATTATACTTACATTAGTTGCTTTTAACATTGCTGTGTATTATCAATTAATTTTACATTTTAAAAAATGAAAAAACCTTTTAAAACATATAAAGACTATTATGAATTCTTTAAGAGTTATAGTCTTGGCGCATTAGATTCTCTAAGACAACAAATTGTTTCTGATGTTAGAGAAGGAAAACAAGAGAAATCCAAAGATACTTCTTTACGTTTGGAAGTTATTGATGATTTGTCTTACATGAAAGCTTACGGAATTTCTGTAGATTAACAAATAAATAAATAAAACAAATATGACAAAACGATTAATTTTACTTGTACTTGCGATTATCGCCGTTTCTATTCTCGCTTCTTCTTGTACTCAAAACCAAAGAGCAAAGCAATTTGGTGGAACTGCAGAAATAACTCTCCCTAAAGGAACAAAGCTTGTTACTGCCACTTGGAAAGAAGCAAATCTTTGGTACATGACAAGACCAATGAAAGAAGATGAAGTTGCTGAAACTTATACTTTTCAAGAAGAAAGTTCTTATGGTATGGTTGAAGGAACTTATATTATCAAAGAAGTTAAATAAAGAGCATAGTTTAGTTTAGTTGGTTACACAAATAAAACGCTCCCTCCATTGATTTGGTGGGGGCGTTTTTAGTTTATGGCATTTCCTTTTTTGGATACAGTTTGATTCTGGAAGTTATTTTATAATATTACATTTAGGTATACAATAATTTCTCAATATTTTCTGAAATATTTGTAATAATTTTTCGGAAAATACGTTCTCTTTATTGTATATCTAATTGATTGTTGATTGCAGAACTTTCTGGAGCTGGACTCAGAATTTTATATTATATCAATTTTTGATTTATTTGAATAAAAAATACTATATTAAAAAAAGATTATATGAACGCTATATTGGTTAAAGAAAAAGAACACTTCTTTCTTAAAATGAAAGACGCAAACGGCAACACAATGATTGTCGCAAATACTTTTGAGCCAATTATTCAACTTGCAAATTTTGGAGGTTTGTCAATTAACAATTGTAAGGCAATTGAACGTGGGTATGATTTGGATGAGATAAAAAGAAAGGTATTTGATGGTTTTGATGGAATACCTAGCTCTTTTGCTATTTACGCAGTTGAAAAAACTATTAATGTTATGCTTGAAATTCTTGGTGATAGAGAATTTACTGATGAGGATTTGTTTGATGCTTTTGTACACGGAAAGCACAGAGGTTCTGATGAATATCAAAATAGAGAAACTGGGTCATTAGAGTTTCATGAATACATCAAAAAATATCCACCTCAAACTGAATGGGAAGTTGAAATCGTAACAGAGCCAATGAACATTGATGAAATTCGTGAACAAGGTAAAGGGTTTTTGAATGCAAATACACAAAAGCCAAAACTTGATGCAAACGGAAAGTTAATCTTAAAAAGAATTTAATTTTTGATTTAAAAGAAAAGTTATTACTATATTAATAGTAACTAAAACTAAATATCATGACTAAAAAAATTGATTGGGTTATTTTTATTGTTAATGTAATTTTCTTAGGAATTCCACTTTTCTTTTTTATGGATTTGCACGAAAAAAGTTTAGATGACAGTTTTGGACTAATTTGCCTTATCGGATTGCTTTGTATACGATTCACAAGAGTTGATATGTTGGAAATGGAAGTTGATGAACTAAAAAGAAAATTAGATGGAAAAAAATAAAGAATTAATAGACGATTTAGATAACACTTCACAAAAAAGAAATGATGAAGTTGTCTTAAAAAGTGGCAGAGTTGAGTTGAACGGCATTTTCGCTTGGCTATTTTACTTTCATTTGTTTCTTTTGGTATTCAGAAGCTTTCTTCAAATAGCAACGGACATTTTTAAGTTAATGTAATAATATTTTTATTTAAACGCAGAAAGCATCACAATTATTGTGGTGCTTTTTTTATTATATCAATTCTCGAAAATATATATCAAAAATTGACATATCGCTCGACGGGATTTTTGACACCAACCCACTTCATCTCAGGTATACAATAATATCAGATTATTTTCCTAAAAAATAAAAGATAATTCCCAGAAAAAACAAAACTTTTATTGTATACCTAATAATAGAAAAAAAGGCTTCAGGATTAACCCGCGTCCCTTCAGGATTATGTAAAATAAAAAAAATATTAATACTTTTTGATTTGTTTAAATAATAATTGTTATATTTGTTATATTAATAATCTTAAAACCAAAAGCTATGTCTACGGTAAAAAGAAAATGCAAAGTGGCAATGTTACCACCTACAAATCTAAATCAAAAGCCTACCCTTTTGTACAATCCAAGTACAAAGACTTTAGAAACCCCAAAGCACGAATATGACTATCCTGCTACCGAATATATTAAGGCAGGTTATGAAGTATATGAGTTGTATTTCTACAATGATGATAAAATCAAAGTTACAGATTGGACTTTGGACGAAAAAATAACTTATAAGCATGGTTGTATTACGTCTATTGATAATCAAATAGAGTTGGAGAGATACGCAGAAAATTCAAAATTCAATGTTAAGAAAATAATTGCTTCAACAGATAATCTTATTATTGTTGAGGAATTAGCACCACCTTGTGAAGAAAATGATTATTTTGGTGAATATTTGACAATTCATACGCCAAAACCTACAAAATCTTTTGTTGAAAAGTTTATTAAGCAATTCAATAAAAGAGATAAAATCACAGAGGTAATGGTTGACTTTTACGATATATGTGAAACTTATGCTAAATTGAATGGTCAAAAACTTAAACTTAGCGATAAGGATAACACAATTACTATTCACAAAGTAAAAGAAAGTTGGGATAAGGGAGAGGTTGAAGCTCTAATTACAAAAGCAATACTTGATTATTCAACGGGTTATTCAAAACCTGCAAGTGAATGGATTAAAAAACATCTTTAAAATTATTATCATGACTAAAAATCAATTATTAAAGAGACAAGAAGACTACTACAAAAAGGTTAATGAATGGTTTGTGTCTCAACTTGCTAAGTGGTCAAAGAAACACAATGCGTATGTTCAAGATTATTCAATCCTTAGAATGTGGTTTATTGACGCTGAAGAAGAAGAATATTACGAGCCATATAGTCGTTATAGAAACGAAGAGTTGGATGAAAAATACGAAGATGCCTTAAAGGATTATCAAGCTTTAGTAGATGATTTGGTTGAATTGGGTGTTTCTAGCTGGCAAGGTCTTGAATATTCAGATGAAGCACAATTTCTTCATTAATTTGATTAGTTCAAAATATTTTTGCTATATTAATTGTAACCAAAAATTAAGAACTATGTTGAAAATTATTAGAAAGTTTGTTTGCGATTTGACGGGTGTAACTTGTGTGATTGTTGAAAATGAACTTGGTAGACAATACACTCTACTTGAAAGCGAAATTCGTGAAATGAGAAAAATGGGTTTTACAATTAATTGATTATACTATGGTAAAGTTTAGAATTAATTATTTGGATTGGTTTGAAAATGTTATTTTTTCCGAAGTGGTAAAAATGACTTGTTGGAACTCTGCTGAAGATTATGCAGTAAAGAAAAGCAAAGAAATTAAACGTGAAGAAAAGTTGATTGATAGTGAAGTTAAATTGATTGACATAGTTCAAATTTAACTTACAACTTACACCCTTTAAGAAAAACCTCAACGCTTGAATGTGTTGGGGTTTTTTGTTTTTATTAATTCCCTGATTTGCCATCTGGATTCCTGAAGGTGAAGTGGTTGTCATATTGTAATTAGGTATACAATAAAAAGATAATATTTTCTGATTTTTTCTGTATTTTTTTCTGGAAAATCTTAATTGATTATTGTATACCTTTATCATTTATGCTCAGCGCAACTGTGCAGCCTACCTGCACAGCAAGAAAAAAAATGTCATTTTTGATTTATTCGAAAAATAGTTACTATATTAATTGTAACCAAATAGAATGACTATGAATGTAATAACTAAAGAAAGTATCAAAGCGTTTGTTAGCTCAAAGTCTTTTCGTAAATCAAACATGGAGGTTGTTGTACGACCTGAGAAGACTATATTAACTTTGTTTGGTAATGAGATTGCATACATCTACCACAATAATGAAAGAACTTTAAAAATCAGAAATGCAGGTTGGTTTTCAAAAACAACAAAAGAAAGATTGAACGCTTTGCCAAATGTAGACATTCGTCAAAAGAATAGCAAATGGTATTTGAATGGCGAACTTTGGAATGGTCATACAATTTCAATTTGTAATCTTTCTAACTACAAAGAAGAATACCTACAAAGAATGAAAGATAATAAAAAGGCTTTGAATGATATTAATAAGTTTGTAGAACTTTCAATGATGTCAACAGAAGAATTTTTACAAGAGATTTTAAATTTGGACTAATATGCAAGATAAAACAACAGCAGTTAAAGGTTTATTTATCATATCATTGTTATCGTCTTTAATGATGAATGTGAATTTGATTTTAGCCTTTATTTTTAATGGTTTAGATTGGATTTTAGAAAATTGGTTGTGTAATACCCTAATCATTATCATGTTAAGCACTTATTACTTTTTGGTTCATTTTGCTTTAACATTAAGTTTGATTTATTTAAAAAGAGTAAAAGATTAATATCTACAAAGAATGAAAAATAAACTAAAAGAACTTGCTAAAACACTTTTCTTCAAACAAGTTTTAAACGACTTTTATAGAAATAGCTTTTTGCAAAAGATTGAAACTCACGAAGTACAAGATAAAAGAGAAGATGGTTTTTATTGTTCTTATTGCAGTAAAATGTCTGAAGCACCAACGTCTTTCCTTAAAAAAGATGTAGTTATATTTCCCAAAAAAGCGAGTGGCGAAATTTGGATTGTGAACTCACATTATGATGGTTGCAGAGGTTGGGATTAATTTCATAGTTTAGTTTGGTTGGTTACAGAAGACCCCCATCATTAATTTGGTGGGGGTTTTTGTTTTGGATTTCTTCACAGGCGGAAGGGACATCGCCACAGGAAGGCGAATAAAAAAGTGTCGTCGTTAGGTATACAATAAAATCGAAATATTTTCCAAGAATTTTATTAATTTTTATGGGAAAATAAATAAAAATTATTGTATACCTTTTATTATAAGACAAGGGTCGCCTCCTGGCAGCCTCCTGGCGGAACCTCCTCAAAAAAAGTTTAAATATTTTTTACAATTTTTTGATTTGTTTGTAGAATAGTTACTATATTACAAAGACAGCAAGAATGTTTAACTTAAAAACAAAAAGTTATGTTACAAGAATTGATTAAAGCGTTCAACACAGAGAAGGGTGCAAAGTTTGTTGCTTTTACTTACACGAACAAGTTTGGCGAAGTGGCAAAGCGTGTTATTCAAATTAACACAATCTACGAAAATGCACTAAAAAAGGATTTGGAAATTGTGCCAAACGTAGAATATGTAGAAAACGACAAGTACGACAAGGCTACGTTTATCACTGCACAAGCAGAGTTGTTGAAGTCAATCAAATTGTCTTTGGGAATTGACGACGGAAGTGCCAACAAGGAAGATAAGACAAAGCACGAAAATCGCTCAAAAGGTCAAACTGATGCTTACGTTAAAATTGCACCAAACGTAAAGTACAACATTGAAAATGGGCAAATTCACATCTTTGCGAAAGAAGTGAGAAAGACTGTAATTGTTGAAGGGATTTATCCTGAAACAAAAAAGCAAAAAAAGACAATGGCAAAAGACGACATCAAGAAGCACTTGAAGTCAAGCAAATACAGAAACTACATTGTTACTGAAATTCAATCAATCAAATTGAATGGAGATACAATCGAAATTGCATAGTGGTTCATAGTTAGGTTTAGTTGGTTCATAAGAAGGCAATCCGTGTGGGTTGCCTTTTTTGTTTTGGTTCAGGGAGAACCCTGAAGGGACAGCGTCACGCCCTGAAGGCGAATGCAATTTCAATCAAAGGTATACAATAATCTCTCCCTATTTTCTTAAATATTTGTAATAATTTTTCGGAAAATACGTTTGCTTTATTGTATACCTAAACAAACAATAGACCCCACCTCCCAGCTCACCTTCAGCAGGAAGAATCTTCAGAAATTATTTAGGGAGATTTTTGATTTAAAAGGAATAAAGTTACTATATTACATAAATGAACAAACTATGAAGATAACATCTGCAAGAATTACTGAAATGCCAAAAGGTTTATTCGACCCAATGCCTAAAGTATTCGTAAGAGTTAATGAGGGAGAGGAGCAATTATTGTTTGAGTTCTATCCTGACGAAATAATGTTTACATCAAAAGAGTTTATTGGTTTGACTATTGAAGAGGCAAGGCACTTAAAGTTTTTAAAAGACAAGAAATATTTACAAGATGAAAAATAACGAATTAGTTTTAGATAAAAAGGTTGTTTTAGAAATTTTTTCTTACAATTATAACGGCATAATGTACGAACTACACGTTACAAGTTTAGTTTATGATTCTAATTGTCAAAAACCTGAAATGAAAAAAGAAAGATTTCTAAAGGAAGTGTTTGCCGAAAAAGGACAAGTAGATGAGAAAATGTATAAACATTTTGAAGAAGTTATTGAAAATTTAAAACGAATAACTACGGAGTTAAGAGAAAAATTCCCAAATCATACAGCAGAGTTAAGAGAAAGGTTTTCAAAATATACAGACGAAGAGTTGCAAATATTTAATGGAGATAATGAAGAAACATTAAAAAATTGGAACAGAGAGGGTGCTATTGAAGAAGCAATAAATACATCTATTGAAGAAATAGATAATTGAATAAACAAGACAATAAAATTCATTGAACTTTATAGCAAAATTCAAAATTAATGAAAACATTAGAAGAAAAGCAACAAATGATTGCAGAATTCGTAGGACATGAATCAAGCCATTTTCCTAAACATTATCATTTACACAAAATAAATCTTCCTTTAACTAAATTGGAAGATTTAAAATTCAATAGTTCATGGGATTGGTTGATGTCTGTGGTTGAGAATATTGAGAGTATGGGTTTCTCAACATCAACCAACACAATCGGAGCGCAACATCAGGTAACAAAATTCGAGATATTTTCAGGAGGAGCATCTGTTTTACATTCCATAGACAAATCGAAAAAACAAGCAATCTTCAACGCAGTAGTCCAATTCATCGAATGGTATAACGAAAATTAAAAGTAATGAAAACGATTGAAGAAAAAAAACTCATTATTGCGAAATTCATGGATGCCAAATTTAGTAATTATGCAGATGGCTCTAAAGGTGTTATATTAAATCCTAATCCTGATGGTTATTTGCCTATGATGGGTATTGATGGATTAAAATATAACACTTCATGGGATTGGTTAATGCCTGTTGTAAAAAAATGTAGAACACACTTGTTCAGTCTAAGAAATGCTACTGAGGTTTATATGCTTCGAGACCTTGAATATGCAGTTTTAACATTTGAAGTAGAAGAAGCTTTTGAAGAAGTTATAAATGTTATTGAGTGGTACAATGAAAATTTATAATTTTTGATTTATTAAAAAAATAATTACTATATTAATGGTAAATTAACAAAGGTTTTTATGAAAAAAGTAATTTTAGATTTTCTACAAAAGTATGGAACAAAGGTTCTACCTGATGAGTCTATGGACTTCATCGAAAAAATGATGGACGACCATATCTGTGTTGAATTTGACAATGCTGAGTATTACGTTCCTAAAGATAATAGTCATTATACAGAAGATGATGAACTTATTTTTAAAGTTTTAGATACAATGTTTCATGTTTAATTTTTTTTAGTATATTTACAGAAAAATCATAGCCATGTTAAAAAATCAATTTCTTCAAACAATTCGTAAAAACACACCTGATAATATTAAAGTTAAGGTTCGCAAATATGCAGATGTCTTAATAAAAAAAGGAGAAGAAAAGGAAGAAGAAATTTTAAAAACAAAGAAACAATGTATAGATTGTAGATGTGTTGACATGGAAGATTGGTTTTTAAATCATGAGTGAGTTTTAGTTTAGTTGGTTACACAAGTAAAGCCTCTATCATTAATTTGATAGGGGTTTTTTGTTTTATATTATTCTTGAGTCTGGAATTCTGGTTCTGGACCCTTCAGAATAAAAAAAGTGTCGTCGTCAGGTATACAATAATTAAATAATATTTTCCGAATTATTTGTAATATTTTTTTAGAAAATACGTTCTTTTTATTGTATACCAATAACAACAAAAATGTACGCAGCCAGCCCGTCCTGCTGGTGAGTCGGATTTACAGAATACAACAATTTTAAAAATATTTTTATTTTTTTTGATTTGTTTGAAAAATAGTTACTATATTAATCAGAAACAAAAACAAACAGAATGAGTACAACAACTGCACCAACAAGAGAAAAGGAAAAAGTTGAAACTCCTAATAGGAAGAAAAGGGGTATTCCTGCTCGAGACCCAAATACTCGAGAAAAGGTAAAACCCAAAGCATAAAATTAAAGAGTAGCACTCTTTACGTGTGATGCTGCTTCACGACAGAATATGCAGTGAGTGAGAACTACTTAAGTGCTAATATAGTCAGGTGGCGCAGTTTGGTGGCGCTGACGGAGCGGTAGATGAGTCAACTAATCTACGCTAAATATTAAGCTACTGAGGTCACGGGTTCGAATCCTGTCCTGACTACTAAACATCCTTCCTTGAAGATTTGCTTCGCCGTATTTGGAGCAAGTCGTAAATAGGCGCGAAAGATTAATTCCGTTTGAAGGCTTAGCTAAGCTTAGGATGCACCATATGGCAGTGCGAGTCTGCAGGAGTGGTTTATGCGGAGACGAGGATGTTTTTTTTGGAAGTGTAGCTCAGTTGGTAGAGCAATAGCCTGAACAGCTATGTGTCGGGGGTTCGATTCCTTCCGCTTCCACTTTGCTCAGCAAACGTCCAAGTGTCAAGGTCGAGAAGTTTGGCACTAATTAGCCCCCACCATTAAAAGGTGGGGGTTTTTTTATTTCCATTATTTTCATATTTCTCCCTGTGGCCTCCTGTGGATTTGATTAGCAATTTTATACCAAAAAGATATACAATAATCTCTCCCTATTTTCCAGAAAATTTGTAATATTTTTTTAGAAAATACGTTTACTTTATTGTATACCTATAAATATTAATTTGAGCCTACTGTGCACCGTCGCTGCACCGTAACTGTACAGTAAATAATTATTAGGGAGATAAATTGATTTAATTAAAATTTAATTGTTATATTAAAAACAAATTAAAGATATGAAGCATAATATTCAAAAAGAGTGTGGCGTTATTATGTTACCAACAGAAAATAAAAGCGCAATTGTATTAGGCGATATTTTAGTAAACGTTGGGGAGAATAACGTTCAAAATGATGACCATGTAACAAAGCAACATATTTATATTATATCAAATGATGAAGAAGAAGAAATTGAAGTAGGTGACTGGGTATTGTCATCAAGTAATATTGTTCATAAATGTGTTGCAATTAATGATGAAGGCAGACTATCTTTTCAAGAATTAAATTTTATTACTGTACTTGCAAAAAGTTGTAAAAAAATCATAGCAACAACTGACAACTTACGAGTAGGTGCAAGTGGAACAAATCTTAAAGAATCTATTTATTTACCTCAACCTTCAGAAGATTTTATTGAAAAATTTATAGAATCTTATAATAATGGTAATCCAATTGAAAAAGTTTTGGTTGATTATAGTAAATACATAAATATACCTACAGGCACTAAAATTAAGTTCAACGATAATTTACTTTCAAGCTTACGTCACTTAGAAGGCTTGGAATGTGTTGTTACTTATGGTTTAGAAAATAGACAAACTTTTGGTGATGACTGTTTAAATGTTGCCTATAAAGTTGATGATTATGAAATTAAATATTTCTGTCATGTTAATCATTTTTCTGATTCAATTGAAGATTATTATTATTTAAAACCAACAATTTCTTATAAAGGCAATAATATATACATTAGTAGCATTAAAGAAGAATGGGACAGAGAAGAAGTTATTGCGAACCTTAAAGAGCTTTATCATAATATGGTTGATAAGTATGATTTAGAAGTAGATTATAATTTCATTAACAAATGGATTGAAAAAAAGCTTTAATTTTTGATTTAATTAAAATATAGTTGCTATATTAAAAAGAAAAACAAACATTGTCTCATGGATAGAAGTTATAAGAAAATATTAGATAGTGCTGAAAGCCTTATTAATGTAGAAGATAGCAAAAAACATTTCGCTGAGTATTCATTCAAGAAACATTGTGATGAGTTTGCTCAAAATGCTGTTGGTTCTGAAATGTCTAAACTATCGGTTGATAACAAGATTGATGCTATGTACCGCATAATGTCTAAAACATTCATTACTAATGAGTTCTTGCAAAATTGTGAGAGATGGGCAAAGTGGAAAGGTCATCGTTTCTATGTTGGTGATGCTGACCAATACATGGAAAACCTTGGTTTTTTAACTGATAAATATGGCAAAGAGTGGCATGTTACAAGAATGCAAGATGTTGTTGTTTGTTATGATGAGTGTGATTTTATTATCTTATGTGAAAAAAGTAATGAGATAGATAATTATTTTCCGCCAAGAATTAAGATTTTTTCTATCAGAGGACTTGGTAAAAAGAGTGAGATTTTTGATGAAAATGTAGCAGGCAATGAACAATACACAAGACGACCTACATTTGAAAGATTTAAGAAAGATTTTAAAGATGGTAGTTATACTTTCTATAATAGTTTGATTGACGATAGAAGAAGTTTCAAAGAGTATAGTATTAGTCCATTCCATGAAAACTCAAACCCATTGTCTGACTATGCTGTATTTGCCAGAAACCTTGAATACTTTTCACGTTATAGTGGTAAAAAAGTGAAAGATATTGAAGTTCATTCATACGAATCGAGACATTTTTAAAAAAATTGAGAATAAATTTGATTTAATTAAAATATAGTTGCTATATTAAGAAGAAAAACAAACATGGAAGTGTAGCTCAGTTGGTAGAGCAATAGCCTGAACAGCTATGTGTCGGGGGTTCGATTCCTTCCGCTTCCACAAAGAAGAAGATTAACAATCTTTAATGGGGGTATAAGTCTCAATAGGTAGAGCTCCATGAGTCGAGTCATGGGTGTCTTGCAAAAGGCAGAAATGTTACAGATTATGACGTCTAAGTCTGTACCACTTATATTGCGCGGATATCGGTGGAAGTGCATTTCGTGTAGGTTCGAGCCCTACTATCCTCTCCAATTAAAATATAACAGAAAGATAACAACGGACAAGGCTTAGGCAGGTAGACAATACTGGTGGGTGGCGAGTGGTTGACCATGTTTTTCTGTTATTCTTGTAAAAGGGTGGTCGCTTAGCGTCTGCCCTTTTGCTTTTTATATTTATTTTCATTATTTTCTATACTGGTCCCTGTGAAGGTTTGGTTTAATATATCGTATTTAGGTATACAATAATTGTTTTGTATTTTCTTAATTATTTTCAATTATTTTTCTGGAAATGTTGTTTTATTATTGTATACCTTTACAAACAAAATAGATGCTTACCATCTCATCTCACCTGTCGTAAAATAAATTATGTTTTTTTTGATTTAATTGAAAAATTATTTCTATATTTAAGGAACTAATTAAACAGATGACTATGTTAGAAGATATTTTTGAAAGATTTGCAGATGAAGATTTTCAAGTTGCAGATGGATTTGATGAGGCAGTTATTGGTGTTGAGTCACGCTCAATGAGACTTATCTATTCTCGCTCAAAGTGTATTGAAATTTTGATGAGAGATATGCCAAGAGAAGAAGCGGAAGAATATTTTGACTTTAATGTTTGTGATGCTTACGTTGGAGAAAAAACTCCAATTTGGTGTGATGATGATTTTGAATAAAGATTACAAATAGTAATTAAAAATTATGAAAAACTATATTCCAATATTAGGTATATTTTTAGCTAAATATCCAATTAAACGATACTTTGGTTTATTCTTTGTATATCACGTTTCTTTACTTGGTATCGTAACATACCTAATATCACATTTTTTAATTTATAATTATTGTTTATAACTTATACATAAAAAAATGTCAAAAAAAGAAAAAAAAGATTTAGAGAAACTAAAGGCCAAGTATGCCTTATGTGAAGAGATGAAGAAAGGCGGCAAAAGAAGTTGTCCATATTGTAAATCTCGAAATTGGTGGCAAACCGCTACGCAAGGTAGACAATGTGAGGAATGTTACAGAACTTTTTAATATTACATTTACAAATGAAAGATGATTTTGAACAAGAATTGAACGAAACAACAGAAAGCTTGAATATATCTGATGTTAGTGATGATAAATTGTATACTAAAAGTGAAGTAATAAAACTATTACAAGATTTTTATATTGACAAAAATAAATGGGATTACAATAATGACGTACCTAACGAATTAAACATTGATTATATGAACAATGAAGTTAAGAAGTGGATGGAAGATAAATAATTTATTATAGGAAAAATGAAGAAAATAAAGTATTATGAAATTTACTTGGAAACCAATAAAAGACTTAAATAACTTACCTAGAGGTTTTGAAATAATGGTATGTATTCCAAAAACAAAAGATTTTAATGGTTATTGTGAATATATATACAGAGAAGGAAATGAATGGTTTTATGTTTATTCTGGCAAGAAAATACAAGAACATAAATTAAAAGCATTTACACATTATTTCATTCCAAGACCATTCGAAGAAGAAGTTGCTGAATAATAAAACGAAAGAAGAAAGCGGGATTTTGTCTCGCTTTTTTTTGTTTCCTGTTTTTTCAGGAATTCGACAGGACAGTTCAGGACCCATACAGGTAAGACAAAATTAAAAAACAATTGGTATACAATAATTTTATATTATTTTCCAAATAATTTGTAATATTTTTTCGGAAAATGAGTTTATTTTATTGTATACCTTAATGAACAATGAACCCACCTCCCAGCCCGTCACCAGCAGGAAGATTTTTTTTAATTAAATTTTGATTTGTTTGAAAGATAATTACTATATTAAGTGTAATCAAAAAACAAATACTATGTATAATCTATCTGAAATTGAGAGGAAAGAAGTTGAAAAGTTAGAAAAAGAACTATTCTTTTCAAATGGAGTTTTACGCTATACTAAAGAAGAAGTAGAAAATAACACAAAATTACAAATGCGTGTTTTAAGACTACAAAACCTTTATTCAAAGATGGAAGAGTTGCATTTTGCTTCTTACAATTAAATAAAAAGGCATAACAAATTTGATTAATTTAAAAAATAAAAACTATATAATAAAAACAAATAAAGATGGCAAAGAAAAACAAAAATCTACTTGGTGATGTGTTCTCTTTATCAAAAGAAGAAAGAGAAAAGATTGAGCGTCGTGCAAGACGTGAGGCTGAACTTGAATTTGGCATTAAGCCTTATGCAACAAAAGTTCATAAAAGCAAAAAAGCCTATAGCAGAAAAGGAAGGTCTAAATTCAATGATTTTGACTATTAAATAATAGTAGATATGAGAATAGAATTCTATCTAAGTGATGATACGGGAGTTTTTACTCTTTATGGAATGAAGTCAAATCCTTTTAAGGTTGGAGACTATATTCACCTAAAAGTAAACGAAGTATCTAATAAACATGAACTTACAAAGAGCGTTAAAAAATTTAATGAGAAAAGGGAGAAGTTTCATCTTAAAAGAGTTAAGTTGATAAAAGAAAGTAAATTTGTTAACATTAACTTTATTGAAGATGATGAGATTATAATTTCTTATGAGTGTAAACTAATGAACGATTCTGATGAATAAAGAATTCTTACCTTACGAACTCTCCCTAAAACTAAAGAAGGTAGGGTTTGATGAGCCTTGTTTTGGCTACTATGACCACCAAATAAAAGAGTTGGATACCATATCTTCAGAGGTTTGTGAAAGACTTTGTAAACATGATACACATATTAAAGCCCCAACTTTCTCGCAAGCATTTAGATGGTTTAGGGAGAAATATCATTTAGAAGGTGAAATTTCTAAGCGTTATAGGTGGTCTGCAAATGCTCCCAATCCTGATGAAACTTTTTATCAATGGGGTATATTTGATTTTACCCTAGGAAGGAAAAATTATATTATTTGGTTGTCTGGTTATGATGCTGATAAAGGTGAAAAAGCCTCCACTTCCTATGAAGAAGCTGAATTATCTTGCCTTAATAAGTTGATTGAAATTGTTGAACAAAAATAAAAATAATGGAAAAAGAATTTGTACCTTATGATATAGCTTTAGCTATGAAAGAATTAGGTTTTAATGAACCTTGTTTAGCGGCTTTTGTAAATGAAAAATTAAAAGGTTGTGGTGCAATTTATTTTGAGGTTGATGGACTATATAACAATTTTGGAACAGGAAACGAAGAACAACCTTGGATAGCAACACCTTTATATCAACAAGCATTTAGATGGTTTAGAGAAAAATATAATCTTTGGGGAAAAGCTGGTTTTGTAGATGAATTTTATACAGACTATTCTAATAGTGATTATACTCAAATTTCTGAAATAAGACATGAGTATAATCCAGAGATGACTGCAGAAGAAACTACAGATGTTATCAAAAGAGAAGAGATTAATTGTCTTAAAACTTTAATTAAAGTAGTTAAAAATAAATATCAATAAAGCAATTAAGTTTAAAAATATGGAAAATTGGTGGGAATTAGAAGCTAAAAAAGCTGAAGAACTAAGAAAAAGAAAAAAAGAATTTCCTTTTGAAGGCAAAAGAGTTCGTAGAAAAGGACGTAATAAATGGGAAGAAGGAATAGTTGTAGTTGATAAATTTGAAGAAGTTGATTATGAGGAAGAATTTATCAAGTTTGCAGAAGACGATTTAGAACAATTAATAGGCTTACCATTTCAAGTTTGGAATGAAGAAAGCCAAACTTGGGAAGAACCTTATTAAAAATAAATTATAAAAATATGGTAAAAAAAGAAATATTAGTTAAAGTTTTTAGTGATATTGATTACAATAAGCCAATACCTTTTAGTAAAATAAAAGACATTATCCAAGATGATGATTTTATTGAAAGTGGGTGGGATGAAGGTTTTTACACTGAAAACAATTCTATAAATGGTCACTTCTATCTTATAGTGAAAAGAATGCGCCTTGAAACAGATGAGGAAGCCAAAGAAAGATACAGAAAACAAGAAGAATTCAGAAAAGAATCTAAAGAGAAAAGATATAGAACTTATCTTAATCTAAAAAAAGAATTTGAAAACGATAAAGAATAATATATGGATTTTGTATTAGGATATTTGGCAGGTGCTTTTGTTATGTGGACACTTATGTATTACATTTATAGCGAGAAAATAAAAAAGAAATAACAATAACACTTTAAAGAAAGCGAGATTTTGTCTCGCTTTTTTTGTTTCCTGATTTTCTTTCAGGAATTCACCAGGACAGTTCAGGTTCCTCCAGGTAAGCCCAAATCATAAACAACATGGTATACAATAATATTCTATTATTTTCCTAATTATTTGTAATATTTTTTCAGAAAATACGTTTAATTTATTGTATACCTTATGCCAATAAAAAAGGCTTCGGATTAACCTTCATCGCCTGCGGGATTAGCCCACAAAAAATATTATAAATTTTGATTTAATTGATATTAAATTACTATATTACAATATGAAGATTAGAATTGTAGATAAATACATTGTGGCGACAAAAGACTTGCCAGAGGAACCAAAAGAAAGACTTGCTTCTCTTAAAGAAGGAGATTTATTGTGCGGACTTCAAGTTGGATTAAAGGGTATTATACCAAGAAAGCGTTTCTTTAGAACTTATACAAATGACCCTGCAGGTAGATTGGGTGCTATTTGTCATGGAACAGAAAAAGTAATTTTTAAAATAAGATTTAAGCTATGAATTTAATTATTCACGAAGGAGTTAATGCTCAAACTACAGAAGAATGTGTTGAACTTTTAAATCAATACAAGCAAGGAAAGTGGAAGCGTGTAACTAAATTCCTTTTAACTAAAGGAAAAGATTATTTTAATCCTGAAAGAACTGCAAGAGTTTTCTCTAATGGAGAAGAAACGGCTACTGTTATTAGTGTTGCTGGTGATGGTAAATTTAAAATGACAATAGTTTGTAAAAACTTAAATTTGTCTGAACATAGACCTTTGATAAAAGAAATACAAAAGCAAGCAGAGAAACATTATACTCATGACTATGGTGAAATCTTTTTTAATCCATACACAATGGTTCTACATATTGTTGGTGGTGATGGAGGAATATTTTATTCTGAAAAAACCAAAGAAGAAGTAGGGAGAATGTTTATGGAAGGCGGAGAAGAAATGTATGACAGTGATGGGGATGTTAATTTTAATTTGCCAACAATTAATCATATAGAACTTGCTGATGAATATTATCCAGAAATTTACGAACTTTATGGAGAGGAAGAGTTTTCTGTTGATGATTGCTTTATTGAAATTGGCAGAATGAATGATGTTTGTAGTTTAGAAGACTTTGACTACTTTGACAATTACGACAATAATCCTCCACGTCCTAATTCTCCCCAACCAAATTATCCACAAAGACAAAAGACAATTCCAGAATTAGAAAGAGAATTAAATGCTGCAATTCAAAGAGAAGATTTTGAAACTTGTGCAAAGATTAGAGATGAAATTAATAAACTAAAGGGAGAGTAATTATGAAAACTTATTATTCATTATCATTAAGCTTTAGAAATCATATAGGCGATGGAGGCTATGGAACATTATTTAGATGGACTTGGCGTGTTCGTAACAGATTATATGTCTATGGTGTTTGGACTCCTTTTATGATTGTTAGCTGGAAAGTTTGATTAGTTTTTGATTTAATTAAAATATTAATACTATATTGGTTATGGAAAATATAACAACGGCAGAAGAATTCTTGCAAGACCACTTACAAATCAGTCATTTCTATGATGATAAAACTGATAGAATGGTTTGTTTTAGTGATGATGTACAAAAGGCAATGATTGAATTTGCTAAGCTTCATGTAGAAGCTGCTTTGAAAATAGCAAATGAGGAAGCTTTAAGGTTTGTGGATGAAGACGAGGAAGAAGATTATAAACCACAAATTATAGACGGTTATCCATTAGATAATATTAAGTAATATGGAATACAAAGTGATTACAGGTCATACGTTAGAGTCATTACAAAGAAGTGTTAATGATTTTTTAGAAATAGGATGGGAATTACAAGGAGGCGTTTGTTCATATATAACAAACTTTTCCCAACAAAGCTATTTTGCACAAGCAATATTTAAAATTAAGTGATATGGAAAAGATACCAACAGCAGAAGAGTTTTTAGAAGACAATCTCTCTAATCCTACAAAAGGGTGGTCTGAAAAAAAGAGATTGATTGAATTTGCTAAACTTCATGTAGAAGCTGCATTGAAATCTGCTGATTTAAGGGCTGAAAATGAAATCCCAGAAGGGTTTTGGGAAGATGTTGATGATAAAGACTTCATTATCAATAGTTACCCATTAGATAATATAAAATAACTATGATTAAATTAGACACTTTTGACGGACACATTGTATTGTGGGCAAAGAATCATTATTCGGCAGAAGACAACATTGGAATTCTTGAAGAAATAAAAAGAATTTGGTCTGTACGTTGTGGAATAGAACCTGAACATTTTGGACAAGATGTTTATGAATATATTGCTAATAGATTGTACAAAATTCTAATTACAATTAACCCTGACAAAAAAGACCATTTTCACGAAATAATTCATAAAGGATTGGTTAATTCTTTTTATTATGGTTATGATAAAGATATGACTGCTATTGAAAAGCTTATCTACATATATCGTTCTCATATCATGAGTACACAAGTAAACGAAAGAAACGAAGAAACTGGAGAACTTATACCATTGGTTGATTTGCCCAAACCACAAGTAGAAATCTTTAAGAATATTACAAATGGTCATTTCGACTTTAATCATGATGAAATAATCAAAAAATTAGACGAAAGAAACGAAGAAAATATTATTAAATTTGATTAATTAAAAATATTATTACTATATTATAAAAATTAAAAGATATAATATGAATTCTTTAGCCAAATTTACTCTTGAAATGAAGTTGTGGAAAGTTTTTATTGTAAACTTTTCTATCTTATTTGTTGTAGCATTGTTTACAATATTATCAATTGATTTAATTGCTGTTGGCATACAAAATATTGAATTAGGAAAAGAATTATTTATTAGCTCTATTGTTGCTTTTGCTTTTTCGGGTTTAATTACTTTATATATTAGTTTAGCAAGAGCAAGCGTTAAGTTTTGGGAATATTCTAAAGTTGTGGAAGAATTGATTGAAAAAGAAAATTCTAATTTAGAAGAAATGGAAAGAATTTTTAATGTGGAATTTAAAAAGTTAAAAAGTATGTCTATGGGCGAGCCACATTCAAGAGAAGTTCTAAAGTTGTACACTATTTTGAATACAAAATATAAAATGGTTAAAGATGCTCAACAAAAAATGTAAACACAAAATAACTGGTCATATAGGAATAATAAAAAGTGAACTCCCAGAAACCAAAAACTACCCTGAACAATGGGGAATTTATTGGCTTAATGGTTCAGAAGGACTTGAACACGCAAAAAGAATTAAAGACATTGGTGCATTACACTATTGGCAAGATAAATCATTAATTGAAATTTTATGATAGACAAAAAGAAGTTAGCAAGAGAATTGGTTGTGTTATTAATCGGCTTCCTTGTGCTTGCTGTGATTTCCGAATATCAATTTTCCGCTAAAACGGCAAACTTTTTATTACATATTTGTTTTGCAGTTTTTATTATGAGAAGTTTTAGAAAGTCATTAGAAGAAGCAGGAGAACAAGATAAAAAAAGGGAAGAAGAAGAAAAGTAAGCTTAAAAGCTTTCAGCTCCTTTAGCTCAGTTGGTCAGAGCACCTGACTCATAATCAGGGGGTCACAGGTTCAAGCCCTGTAAGGAGCACAAATAAAACAGAAGCGAGATTTATAGTCTCGCTTTTTTTATTCTATAAATTTCTTTCAGGAATTCACCAGAGGAGCTCAGGGTTCCTCCAGGTAAACCAAAAACAAAAATAGATTGGTATACAATAAAAAAATAATATTTTCCCAAATAATAAGTAATAATTTTAAAGAAAATTCGTTTTCATTATTGTATATCTACTCACAAGTAACTCTCAATAAAAAAAATGTTTTAATTTTTTGATTTAACTGAAATTAAAATACTATATTAATTAAACAAAAAAATAATTATGGGCTCATTCTATTCGACGTGTTCTATAACACACATGACTTTAACAAATCAAAAAACAAGTATTCAATTACTTGTACCTTCATATTGTACGGACTTAAATGCACACAAAGGAATGATTGTTTCCAATGAAGGTTCACAAGCGTTCTTTTCTGTATTTGGTTTTCCTATAAATGGAAAATATGATGACTATGGTCATATAAGAGAAATTGAAAGAGATAAAAACGTTGAAATGTTAGAAGATTTTTTCAACTTAGGAATTGAAACGCTTCTTGATAATATCGGTGATGATAGATGGCTTATATATGGAGAAAAAGAAGATAAGGATTATTGGAAAATAAAAACCAAAGATGGAGGTCCAATTAAAAATAAAGAAATTTATTTGTCTTTAGCTAAAACTTATTTCAGAACTGAAATAATGGAATCTTTTTATGGAAAGTACACTTCAAGCATGTTAAAGGAATTGTTAAAAACTCTTCGTAACATGAAAGAAGATAAGGAAAAATTGAAAGAACTTATACCAAACAATGAAGAGTTAGAAAAAGAAGAACTTAATAAAACTCTTTTGCAAATTTCTAAAAAGATTTCAACAACATTACAAAATAAAAAAGATGAAAACGGTCAAGAGTTAAATGAGGAAGAAGTTAATAGTTTGAAAGAAGAGCTTAACATGGTATGTAAATTTATAATAGGTCATGACGAGATAAATTTGAGGTATACTTCTTACATTCCAAGTTTAACAGAAATTAATATGTTCAAAGTTCTCCCTATTAATGAAGAATTTGAAAAAGAAATTAAAAATCAATATTCATTAATCCTTGCTTTGTCTGTTTTAAGAAGAAGTTTAATGCCTTCTGATTATGGAGGACAACAAGACAACTATAGTGAGTTAGTAAAATTAAATGAATTAGCAAACGAATTGATGTTGAAGGATTTTATGGAAGAAATGAGTTATGAATTTGAACATTATTATCTTGAAGACGAAAAAAGATTTATCGAAGATTACGGAGAAAGGGCAAAGAGGTATTTAAAGCTTCGCAAAAAGAAAAAGAAATAAAAGAAAAGAAAGCGGGATTTTATCTCGCTTTTTTTGTTTCCTTATTTTTGCCAGTGCAGCTCAGGGTTCCTCCAGGTAAACCAAAAACAAAAATAGATTGGTATACAATAATTTATTTGTATTTTCCAAAATAATTATAATTTTTTTTTAGAAAATAACTTTCTTTTATTGTATACCTGCAATTCTTATTTGTTTATTAAATCCAGATGATTCCTGGTGAATCTGGATTTTTGATTTAATTAAAAAATTATTACTATATTATGAAAACCAATAAAGATGGAAGGTGTAATTAAGTTCATGGAAGGATACAGACAACTATACTCAAAGATGGTTGGTGAAGATGCTAATTTGTTTTTTGATTCAATGATTAATAATACGGAAACAGTAAAGATTGTATCTTATAAATCCATTCCAGAATTAAAAGATTTAATTGACTATCACATAAAGAAAGGTAACAAAAAGATAATTAAACAATGTTATCAAAATTCTGCAGAAACAACTTTGGATGTTAAAGATGTAGATTATGTTGAAGGAATTCTTTCATATAATGGTTTACCAATTTCTCATGGTTGGAATGTCTGGAAAGGTGAATATTATTTTGATTTAACTTTAGAGATTAATGAAAGATTTAATGAAGAAGATGAATACTACAAAATGATGGTTGCCGACAAAGAAAGATTAAAAGAATTAATTCTAATGTTAGGTGTTTGGGGTCCTTTCTCTGCTTCTCATTATTTAAATAAAGATTTAATTATACCTCATGGAATTTGATTTATTCCAAATAAAATTTCTATATTAATTAAATTAATTTTAAATAAAAGTTAATATGAAAGTAAAAACAAAATTCATAAATGGCAGTTGGACAAATGATGATATTGATTTGATACCAACGATTAAATTAAGAGCTGGCAGTAAAACGATAGTTGATGACCTAAACGCAACAAAAGTTGCAGCAACAAGTATAGCCTTATGTTGGTTAAAGTGGGGCGTTATGATTTCTTTTGGCAAAGTAACTCGTATATAATTATGAAAAAAGATATTGAAAAAGTTTGTTATGAACAATGGTTAAAAAGCCCAAAAACTTGGAATCATTATTTAGCTTCACAATTACTAAAAAAGAAACTTTATGCCAATAACAAAAGAGTGTTATAGATGTGAAGGTGAACGTGGACACCATTTGCTTGTAAATCCAAACTCTTCTGATGAAGAAGAGTTTGTAATATGCGAAAAATGCAAAGGCGAAGGAGTAATACATTACATGACAGAAGGAGAAAGAGATTACAAAGAAAATAACTGAAAATATGATTGAAAAAGAACTTGTACCACACGAACTTTCATTAAGAATGAAGTTAATTGGTTTTAATGAACCTTGCTTGGCTTATTATTCTAAATATAATGATGACAATAGACCACCACATTTATCTATAAACTTTAAACATAGCCTTAAAAGTAATTCTGATTTCAGATATTTACAAACAAGACCATCAGGTGAAGGTCTATTTATTGGTATAGATGAAGGAGGTTGCGCTTGTCCTTTTATTACACAAGCATTTAGATGGTTTAGAGAAAATCATAACCTAATAGGTTTAGTAAGTATAACTTCTGGTACACTTACAAGACAATATTGGTATTTTGATATTTATGATTTATTTGGAAACATAATTCCTGACAGCCAAAGCGATGAAGACCCATATTACAAAACTTATAACGAAACAGAAATTGCTTGTCTTGAAGAATTAATTAAAATGGTTGAAGAAAAATTGATTAATTCAAAATAATATTACTATATTATATATGAGTAATTTGGGAAAATATTTATTTTACAGAACAATATTTAAAGAAAGCTTTTCCGAAGAAGAAAAAATTTATAATAGAATTTTTCGTCTTAACCGAGAAAGTAAAGCCCATTATATTTCTGATGTTCAAAGAGCGGTAGAAAACTATAGTGCAGATAATACAATTTATGTGTGGTTTAAAAAAGTTGCTCATAAATTTAGTAAGAAAAAGTTTTTTGCAGAAAACGGAGATTTACTTCCAAATACAGAAAAAACAACAACGTCTTTTGTTGACAAAGAAACTTATGATGTTTTATTATGTGATGTTCCTTTCGGAAAATTATTTCACATAGAAATAAATTTTGAAGATATTTTTCAAAATTTCTTAAAAAATAAAAAAAATAATTTTACAACTATTTCATGTTATTATTATTCAAACATTACAGAAGAAAACGGTTATATGTTTGATAATAGCATGTACTATATAAAAGAAGTTGGAGAACATTTAGAAAGCTTATTTGGAAGAAAGGCGTATTTTGCAGACAGAATAAAACATTACCATGAAGATAATGAGCATTTAAGTTTTAAACACAAATGTAGATTATACAATGACTTTGAAAGAAATGCTATTTTTTATCAATGTACTATACATGGTGATGATAAACCAAGAATAACTGAAGAAGAAAATGAGGGCAATGAAACTGTTTATCTATGGTTTTTTGAAGACAAAATTATTTTTACAGGTTCTTCTGGTCGTGGTTCTCACTAATTAAATTTATCATGGAAAAATTTTGGAAAACTGAAGAAGGTAAAATTATAATGCATGGAATACATGAACATGCACATGGCTTACAATATATTAATAGTGCATTAAATATTATTAAGAGAACTATTGAATCTGATGAACCAATAGATTTGGAAGAATTAAAAAAGGATTTAGAACTAATAGAAAGAGGAAGAGAAAAATGTAAAGAGTCTATTGATTATGTTTACAAAAAATTAAAAGAATTAAAAGAAAATAATAAAGAAAGCGAGATTTAAAGTCTCGCTTTTTTTGTTTATAGACTTTACTGTACAGTTACGGTGCGGCGACGGTCCAGAAAACATAAAAATAAATAAATTTGGTATACAATAATTAAATAATATTTTCCGAATTTTTCTTATATATTTTTCAGAAAATAATGAATTATTTTTGTATACCCAAATCACAATAAAAATTAGCTTAATCCAGAAGCAGGACACTGCAGGTAATAAAAAAAAGTAAAATTATTTGTTGCATTTTAAATAGCTGTCCGTTTATATTTTAGAAACCTTTAAATTTTGTATTATGAGTTATTCAGCAGAGTCCCTTTATGAAGTAATGGCTAACATCCTAAAAGAAGAAATGTCTAAAACATTTTGGGGTGATAGTGAAGAAAGAATATCAATGATAATATCTTATGCTATTGATGATAAACATTATGAATTATATTATGACAAAAAAGAAGATGCGATGATTTATAGATATCTTACACCTTTTGGTGGTTTAATTGTAGATATATCTTCAACACTTATTATGGATTATAATATTGATTCAAAAGAAGATGATTATCATTGGGAATTTTTTGGAAAAATAGCAAGTTTATTTTTAGAAGACAATATGTGTGAAGTTGATAAATATTTCTATAATGAAATAAAAAGTGGAAACCTAAAATTAGACTGGAGGGGTTTTACAAAAGTAACATTAAGTGAAGAAGAACAAAAGTATCTTGAAGATAAGTTGAAGAAATATTTTGGCAAAGAATAAAAAAACTTTATTCTTTTTTGATTAGTTCGAAAAATAGTTAGTATATTAATAAGACAGGAAATAAATGTTTAACTTAAAAACAAAAAGTTATGATTAGAGATTTGATTAATGCTTTTAATTCTGAGAAGGGTTCAAAGTTTGTAGCGTTCACTTACACTAATAAGTATGGTGAAGTGGCGAAGCGTATTGTACAAGTGAATACGTCTTACGAAAATGCACTTGCAAAAGATTTGCAAATCGTTTCAGATATTATCTATGTAGAAAATGATAATTTTAGCGAAGCAGTTTTCAATACTGCAAAAGCAGAAGTTCTAAACTCTATTAAGATGTCTTTGCAAATGGACAACGATGCAAGCAAAGAAGAAGCTGAAAAGCACTCTAACCGCTCAAACGGACAATCTAATGCCTACATCAAAATTGCAAAGAACATTAAGTACAATGTAGAAACAAGCCAAATCTACATCTTTGCAAAAGAAGTCAGAAAAACTATTCTTACTGAAGGCGTTTACCCACAAACTAATAAGCGTGAAAAAACGAAGGCAAAAGATTTCATTAAGAAGTCAATGAAGTCATCTCAATACAGAACTTACGTTATCTCTGAAGTTCAAAGTGTAAAACTAAATGGAGATACAATAGAACTACAATAAGTTTCATAGGTCGGATAGGTTTAGGTTAATCAGAAAGGCAACTCGAAAGGGTTGCTTTTTTGTTTTGGTTCAGGTTTCTTCAGGAGCGGCTCCAGGATTTCCAGAAAACGAAAAAATAAACAAACTTGGTATACAATAATCTCTCCCCATTTTCCAGAAAAAAATAAGAAAATTTTCAGAAAATAAATAAAAAATATTGTATACCACTTTGAAAATATATACAAGCCTACGCCAGGAATCGCCCAGTAGAAACAGGTAACTTACCAGTGAATAATTTTTTAATTAAAATTTTGATTTAATAGAAATATTATAACTATATTACTTGAAACTAAATTAAAGTATATGGGATTGGAAAACTCAACTTGCGACAGATGTAAACAAAAATCTAATGTATTAACGGGTTCATATTTTAATACAGAAATGATTTGTTTGGAGTGTGATAAAAAAGAAAGAGCACATTCTATGTTTAAAATGGCTCAATCAATTGAAGCAGAACAAGTTAAACAAGGAAATTATAACTTTGAAGGAATAGGATTGCCTGACGATTTAAAAAAATAATGATATGGGAAGCAAAGTAACTAGTGAATATTGGTGTGATACCTGCGGTAAGACTTATGATAACTGTCACGACTTTTATCATGAACATTCAAAATATACTTCGGGTAATAATTTGTTTGTATTAGAACGTAATATATTAAAAGCTAAAAATGAAGAAAAAGCATTTGAAGAACTTTGTGATTGGTTTGGTTGTCACCCAAAAGCAAATGGCGACAACATTCATCACGCTTTCTTTGATGAAAGTGTAATTAAGTGTATAATTAAAGGAATGAGAGAAGGAATGATACACAATGAAGACGCAAAATGTGAATGTGAATGTTCTGCTTGGTATAAATCAAATAAAGAAGTTGCTGACTTTATTGAAAAAAATATTCCAAAATTGAAAGATGCTTATAATAACTTTATTGAAAGAGTTGTTGAACAAAAAAGAAAAGAATTAGGGTATTTAGAAAATAGAATAAATTATTTGTTAAACAAAAAAACAACATGAGCGATAAAAAAGAGATAGAAGTTATTTACAGACAAAGAGAAGATGGTGATTATGACATCTTGCTAAATGAAGAACCTGTAGCAATTAGCAAACTTTTTGACGACGAAACTGATGTTTTAGTTTTTGATTTAACAAATTTTATTGATGGTGTTAAAGTAGATTCTGAACAAGAGGTTGTAGTTGAAATCAAAAATGACGATGATTTACTCGGAGTAATTGTTGATGTTTGGGATGAAAAACAAGAAGACATAATTGAAACTGCTTGTTTTTGGTTTGATGATTATGTTTTCTCTGATGAATATGGAGAAGAAGAAGATGAAGATTGGGAAGATTAATTAAGGAGAAATAATAAAAAGAAAAGCGAACTATTTTGGTTCGCTTTTTTTGTTTTAAGTTTACTATACAAATATAATATTTTTTTTTGAAAGGCAAATTTTGCTTCACCTGCTGCACTGGGAAGCTTATACAAAATAATACTTGGTATACAATAATCAAATAATATTTTCCCAAATAATTGTAATAATTTTTCAAAAAATACGTTTATTTTATTGTATACCTTTATTATTATTTTTGAGATATACGGGACGCGGCGGAAGCGGGAATAAAAAAAATATTAACTTTTTTGATTTATTCCAGAAAAAAATAATATATTAGTTAAATGTTAAAAAGTAAAACAATGAGTAGTAGATATGACTTGGATTCAATTACGATTAAGACTGTTATTGGCTTTAAACTTAAAGACACAGTTACTGAAACTATTGATGAAAATGGCGAAGTTAAACTATTGAGAGGTGGTGTTAGGTCAACTGTATGTGAAGTTACTCCTGAACCTATTTTGCATAAAGAGTGCGACCCAAAGTGGTTTACAACTTTTAATCAAGCGTTACTTGATAAGATTAAGGACTATCATAAAAACAATATGTAACATGACTAAAATTGTTATAGAAATAAAAAGCTGTAAAGATTGTCCTTTCTTTGAGAAAAGAAATCCTTATTCTACAGATGGTTTTGACCGAATGGAAGATTGGCATTGTACAAAAAAAGATAAAAAAATACAAGGTTCAGTTGAATGGCACGAAGAAAGTAAAATAGAAGTTCCTGAATGGTGTCCTATTTCTTTAAAAGAAGAATTAAGAAATGCTTTTGACGATGGAGCAGAAAGTGTAAACTATGACGACTTACAAGGATACGATAGAGACCAAACTTTTGAAGAATGGTATTCAAAACAAAATAAAGAATCATGAAATTAATTTTAGTTGAAATGAAAGAGAAAATTGATTTAAGGACTTGTAAAGAGGGAGACATTTTGATTAGTTCTTTAGGTGCTAAGTTGAAATATATTAGACCAACAACCGAAAGAGAATATCTTGACCATTATGTTCAATATTTAGAATTGCCAGATGGTACTAAACCAAAAAATAGTTTTGGAACAAGAACACATGATGGTTTTGTATTTCTTAAAAATAGAATTCCTGAAACAGACCACGACATTGTTGAAATTATAAGAAAATAAAACTACACTACTACAGATGAAAAGAAGCGAGCCAAAAAGGTTCGCTTTTTTTTGTGATAGAAGTTCAGGAGTTTACCAGTAAAGTTCAGGATTAATCCAGGGAGAATAAAATTGAAAAAAAATAATATGGTATACAATAATTTCTCCCTATTTTCCGAAAAAATAATTTTATTTAATATATATTATCAGTTAAATTAATAATTTAATATATGAATAAAGTTTCTGTTATTGGTTTAGATGTAGAAGACTACTATGGAACCGCAATAGAGAATATTGATTTTGAAACTGCTTTAGAATTAGACCCTGAAGAATTTAATGTAAGAGTTGAAGGTTTTTCTCTGGCAGGTTGTGAATCAGACTATGAAGGTGTTATTGTTAGAATACAATACGAGTACGAAGGTTCAACTGGAAATACAGAAGAAGCAGAGTTAGCTCATGAACAAATAATGGAGATTCTTCTTGAAAGTTGTGATGGTGAGCTGGAAAATTATAAAGAAATTTCTAAAAGATTAATGAAAGCTTTGGAAATTATAATATAATTCAGAAAATATCTTCTTTTTATTGTATACCTTTCTCTTTTTGAAAACCCAAATACCTGCAGGTTCCAGAAGCCTCCAGACAAATTTATTTATTTTCACTTTTTTTGATTCGTTAAATTTATTGTTACTATATTTGTTAAACTTAAAAACATTTATATGACAACTTTATTTTATCTTTTGGGTGTACTACCTTTTATTTGGGAATTAACTTGTGTGGTTAATCCAAAAAAGAATCATTCTTTTGTAAGACTACTTGACAATAAGATGAATGAACAAAATTTATCAATAAGTCAATTAACAGAAACTGAAAAGAATTTTACCATTCTAAATTTTGGTTATTTTTTATGGACTATAATAGGATTGTTTACATCTAATTGGATTATCTTCTTGGCAATAATTCTTCTTTCATTACTTTTAAGTTCTTTTAAAAAGTATGTATTAGTGTTTTGGGTAGACAGCCTTATTACATTAACTTTAATAACATTAGCAATTTTAAATTACCATCATTTCCAAATTGATATTTTTGAATATTTGAAATCTCTTTTTTGATTTAATTCATTTTTTATTACTATATTAATTACAAATTTAATTTGCTATGGATAATCAACAACAAAAAATTCTTAACAAGATAAAAAGAGATTTTTTTCAAGCTTGTGAAGATAATTTAAAACTTGAAAAACAACTTTTCTTGGCAGAAGAAAGATTGGTAAAAGCAATTAATGATAACAACAATTTGTTTATTGAAGTATATCAAATTGAATTACAAAACTTGTCTAAAATTTACATGGAAAATGCAATAAAAGTTGCTCATGGTATCGTTGGTCTTGGTTTACATAATCAACAATTTCAACATAATTAAAAGATAATGTTATGGTGTACAAAGTATTATATGAAGTAGCGGGCGTTAAAGTTACTTTAGGAAGATATAAAACAAGAGAAAGAGCATTAAAAAGAATTTCTTCTGAAAGACAAAAAGATAATTTCGGAAATAATGGTTATAGAGAATATCTAACTATTAAACTTACAAAATAATTAACATGAAAAAAGTATTTGAAATTAGAGAGTTTTCTTTGGTTCAAGGTAAAGTTTTTTATACTTATCTTGAACGTGATGATTTGTTTTTTGATGAAAGAACTGCTTCATTTAGAGAACTTGATGGAACATTTCAACCACAAAGAAGTAAATATTACTCTTTGACAAATAACATTTCAAATCTTGATAAAAATAGTTTGTTTCCAGCAGGAACAGAATTACTACCATACAAAGCAAAGGTTATTCAAGATTTACCTTTAAGTGTTTCAAAATTTATTGAACCACAAGAATATAATAATTGTCAATTAATGGGAGAAAAATACGGAGGATATTTGCAATTTAAAAATTTAGATAATGGTGAAGTTCTTCTTATAGCATTAAATTCAAATTACTACGAACCAATAGATTAATTTATGAAACATTTTAAAACAAAAGTCGAAGGACACGAAGAAGAGTTTGAGTTTGAGTGTTTTGAAAACACAGAACCAATAGAAATTGGTGATAAGTTTATTTTCTTTTTTGGAGGTATTGCAGACGTTCAAACTTGTGATTCTGAAAGCATAAAAGAGGAAATAAACAAAAATGATAGAGTTAGAGACTATACTAAAATAGATTTAGTTACTGGATTTTGGTTAAATTGTTATAAAATTAAGTCAACAAATTTTGACCTAAACCAAATTGTATAAAAAACATAAAAACAAAACAAGTTATCATGGATGCACAAAGTCTTATTAATCAACTAACACAAATTGCTGAACAACATAATGTTCGTTTAAGTGATTTAGAAGTCAATTACAGAATAGATTTTGATTCTGATATTGAAGAAATCAATTGGGTATGTGAAGATTTATATGACCCCGAAACAAATTCAACCCTAAAGAGCGTTACATTATTTTGTGATGATACAGGACTAGATGATTATGATGATGATGATGATTATGATGATGATGAGTATTGAATAATTTAGTAGATAACAATACAAGCAATATATTAGAAAGTGAGTAAGACAAAAAAAATAGCAATTGTAGGCCATGTTGACCACGGCAAAACTTCAGTAACAGCATCTTTGCTTTCAATTATGGATGAAACAAAAAGAGTTTATGCAACCTTGTCGGAAGATGTTGAAGATGTAATAGAGGAAGAAGAAAAAGGAATGAATATAAATCAAATATTGGAAGAACAAAAATCTTATAAATTACAACGATTACATTCAGACATAGATTATCCAATTAAAAGCGGACAAGAAATGAGGCGAGAAAGACGAAAGAAAAAAAGAAAAAACAAATTATAAAGAGCGGGATTTTATCTCGCTTTTTTTGTTTATAAACTTTACTGTACAGTTACAGTGCGGCGACGGTCCAGAAAACATAAAAATAAATAAATTTGGTATACAATAATTAAATAATATTTTCCAGATTATTTGTAATATTTTTTCGGAAAATACGTTTCTTTTATTGTATACCAATTAATAATATAATCCCACCTCACGCCGAGGCTGCAACAGGTGAAAAGATGCGTCAAAATATTTTTAATTAAATTTTGATTTACTCAAAACATTGTTACTATATTGAAAAGATGAGACTTAAAATGTTTAATTAATTTTTTTTAAACAGATTTTTTTAATTAAATTTGCTTTTTAAATTAAAATATATGGATATTACACAAGACGGGTTTGACGAAGAAAATGTAAAAGATACATTTGAGTACCCACAAAACGCCGAAGATATTACTGGCTATGAACATTTGCATTTCATGTGCAAAAACGTAAGAAATGAAAGTCATTCTGCGAGGGGCTATGAAAGTCCCATTACTCCAAGATTGAAATATATCATGGAAGCTCTTTCTACTACAGGTATTTCATTTGAATTAAGCGTGTTCAATGAAAATAATAGCCCTTTGCCAATGAACGAAAATAGTTTAAAGTTGGCAAATGTTGTAGTTTTCCTAAAAGGTACTAATAAAGAATTGCCTACAATTGTCTTTACTGCTCACCACGATATTGCTAATCCTAATTCTGAAAACTGTCAAGACAATACGGCTTCAGTTTGTAACCTAATTCATTTGGCTAAAATTCTCAAAAAGAAAGAAGAAGAAGGAACTTTAAATCAAAGTGTTGTAATTGCTTTTACTGACTGTGAAGAAGTTGGTGGTAGAGGTATTAATGACCTTAACAATAAAATTATTGATGGCAAGTATGGAAATTTATATGCAATATATGCCTTAGAATTAACTGCTTGTGGGGGAGAGATTTGGGCTTCTGGTACAACGTCTGATAATGGTATGGTAAACAATATAGTAAGAGCTTTTAAGAAAGATGTTCATATTGTTAAAACGCCTTATAATGAAAGTGTTAATTCACGTAGAGACGGATTGGCTGCTTGTTGTATTGGAATTCTCCCTACAAATGAAATTCAAGATGTACTACGTTCTGGTTATTGTTCTACTTGGGCCTTGTGTCATAGAATGGAAGATACTTTTGAGAAAAGTGCTAACAAAGAAGATATGAATAATTTTGTTAACTCTTTGGTTAATATGGTTAATATTTCTAAATAATTTAAATTATACATAAATATGTTTGCTACAGATAAAGATTTGTTTAAAAAAGTAAAGAAAGTTAAAATTTCAACACTTCTCCCTGGTTTTACTGCTCCTCCTGGATTTGACCATATTATTGTTGATGAGAATAATAATATCTTGAACTTTTGTTCTGGGAGGTATAGTCTAGTTAATAACTCAACTATTCTTGAACCAATCGAAGCCTATCTAAAAGCTAATAATGTAGAATTTACAAGAAAAGCAAAAGTTATAAATGGTTCTAAATTTTATGTTGACTACATTATTAACATAAGAAAAGATTCTACAAACGTTAAAGGCATTTTTCCAAAGATTAGTATTTGGAATTCTTATGACGGCGGTTCGACAATGAGACATGAGATGGGATTCTATCGTTTGATTTGTTCAAATGGATTGACGAGACCAGAGGGAGAGATTAAACGAAAAACTTTCAAACACGCTGTTTCTGAAAAAACAAACAAGACAGATACACAAGAAAAAATCTTGAACATTCTAAAGGAGATAAAAACTTTTATTGATTCATGTTCTTTGGATATTCAAAAGTTTGAAGAAATGACAAAAGTAAAAGTTACAAAAGCAAAGATTGATTCTGTTGCAAATCATTTGAAATTGTCCAAAAAAATTGTTGAATGTGCAAAAGAAAGATATGACCTAGAAACAAAAGAGGGTGTAGAGTACATGAACGAACATGGAGAAGTTGTAAAAAGTTCTAGTTGTGATAAGAATTTATTCACTCTTTACAACGCTTTGAATTATGGGATATATAACACAAACCTAAAGGAACTCCCAGAAAAGAAAATCGAAAAAGACAAAGAGTTACTTAACTATTTGTTGCAACAAATTTGATTTATTTAATTTATTATTTCTATATTACAATAATGATGTTTAACTTAAATTGTGTGTGATATGAATACAGAACTAACAATAAAGGCAATCAAAGATATTGATGTGTCTAAACTAAGTAAAGAAGAACTCTTGGTACATATTAAGAGATTAGAGTGTGTAATTAGTCACCTACAAAGTGATAATAAAATTAAGTAACATGAAAACAAAAAAAGATAAAATCAAGGACGACAAAACTACTAGAGATGATTTAGTGAGAGCAATTTGTCTTTATACAAATGATAGCATAGGTAAGGTGTTACCATGGGTTAAAGACTATCTAAAAAATAAGTAATATGTTAAAACAACTTTTTTGCAACCATAAAACTGAATTGGTATATACAAAACCAATGGTTAAAGATTTGGGTGATGGTAGAAAAAGTTCAAAGAGAGAATGGATAGACCATATAGTTTGCACAAAGTGTGGTAAAAAATGGTTCCCACCTTCTGACGAAGAAGTAAAAGAAAAGTTAAAAAAATTAAATTTAGGACAAAATGGAAAATGAATTTGTTCCTTATGAATTAGCTTTGAGATTGAAAGCACTTGGGTTTAATAAACCTTGTATTACATGGTACGACCCACAGAGTAATTTTAACTATAAAGTAACGGCATCTATAATTGGTGTAAACTATAACAAAAAAGATATAATATCTGCACCAACATTCTCACAAGCTTTTAGGTGGATATACGACAACTATCAAAACAACGAAGATATTTTGATTGCATTTCTTGATATGACAGCATTTAATATTCTATACGATAATTACAATAGGATAGAATGTCTTGAAAGATTAATAGAAATAGTTGAATAAAAAATTGATTAGTTCCAAATAAAATTGCTATATTAAAAAAAGCAATAAGAATGAACAAACAAGCATTTATAGAATGGTTTAATGACGGTAATGTTGTAAAGTTCGATGATGGCTATGCGACACAAGACGCACTCTATAATAATAGAATTAAAACCATTAAGGAATTATATAAGTATTTTTTAAAAGAATTTATTTTCGTTTAATTATGGAAGAAAAAACTGCAATAGACCTTTTTGTTGAAGAGTTAACAAGACAAGGAATGTTTATGAACTTGTTTACAAAAGAAATTCAACAAGCAAAAAAGGTAGAAGAAAAGCAAAAGAAAGCTTCATTTTTTGAAGGCTATAAAAAAGCCATGAAAATTGGCGGAAGAAAAAGAAGAAATTAACTATTGCATTATGAGAAAACTTCCAGAAACTTTAGATTCTTTTAAAGAAAAAGGAATTATACTTGAACATGCAGAATGGTCAGTGAGAACATATGAGTTTGATTTCGAAATAAATGTTGATTGTTCTATATTAATTAGATTAAGCAACAGCATTCGTATTTTAGCTTGCATGAGAGACTCAAATAATAATTGGAATGTAATTCAAGAAGTCAGTTTTCCTATTAAACCAGAAAATGCTGAACATGCAATTTCTGTATTTAACAATTTCAGAGAAGCTTGTGAATCTTTTTATGAAATAATTGAAAAGAACAGAAAAATTATTGATTTATTTCAAAAATAATTTCTATATTAAAAAAACAATATGCAAGAAATAGAAGATAAAATAATAGAACTTTTAAATGAGGCTGACGAAACTCTAACGGCAAAAGAATTTAGTTCTTTAGCTGAATCTATTATTGATTATATTGATGATATTTCTAAAAGTAAAAAATAAAATGGAAAAAGAATTTGTACCTTATGAATTGGCTTTGAGAATGAAGAAACTTGGATTTGATGAACCTTGCCTTGCTGTATTCGAAATTATTGTTGTTGGAGATACTAAACCAAAATTTAGATACAATTGGACTGGTGAGGATAAGTGGTTTAATCACAACAAAAATAAAAGTGAATACAAAGACCACGATTGGTATTGGTCGGCACCAACATTCTCACAAGCATTTAGATGGTTTAGAGAGAAACATAGTTTATTACATGAATTGATTTCTTGTGTGGAAAATAGTTGGTTAATTACAATTGTTGATTTGAATTCCAAAAGTGTTAATGGAGTGTATATGAAGCGTATCAACTTAGATGATATTGATGAAAATATTCCTAACACATACGAAGAAGCAGAACTAGCTTGTCTTGAAAAATTAATAGAAATAATTGAACGAAAATTGATTAGTTCCAAATAAAGTTACTATATTAAATAATGGAGACAAGATTTTACATAAACGAAAAAGGCGAATTAGTAAAGAAAATCGGAAGGACTTTCTTTGAAGTAAATGGAGTTTGCTATGTTAGACAAACAAAAAATTTTACTTTAGGTTTTGTTCAATCAAGAATTAAAAAGCCAAAGAAAAGATGACAAAGAAAGAATTCGTGAAAGAATATGATGAACAAAGTTCAGCGTTAACTAAAGAATTTGGTTCTTATTTCTATTTTTTAGGAAGTGAAATATTAAATCTTTCTCATTATGAAAAAGAAATTAAAAAGCTTCCCCCTACAAATTTTAAAATTTAAAAATCTACAGTATCTCGACCTAAGTAAAAATTCCATTAAGGAACTTCCCGATTCTATTATAACCTTAAAAAA